>Ga0209452_1000301_pt1 | contig 12101 bp, 10 predicted proteins | sample WorMetimpBELIZE1_FD_187388 | JGI IMG/M metagenome (GOLD analysis project Ga0209452, IMG submission 187388) | Marine gutless worms symbiont microbial communities from Max Planck institute for Marine Microbiology, Germany - Olavius imperfectus... | ecosystem: Host-associated > Annelida > Digestive... | reverse complement strand
GCAAAGCTTTATCGAAATTTACATGACAAAGTGTCTGTATATTCAACAGGTATTAATAGTGGCCCTTCCAAAGCAAGGAATATTGCTATACAGCATTGTACCGCTGATTGGGTAACCGTTCTTGATTCTGACGACTTTATTGAAGCTGGACGGTACCAAAAATTGTTAGCAAATAGTGATGGCTATCAATTAGTTGCTGATGATCAATATAGAGTCATCGAAGGGGAGCCTATCTCAACAAAAACAAAAATGATGGGTAATAGTTACAATTTTCCATGTGATATTTCACTATCAGAATTTATAGACTCAAATATAAGTAAAAAAGGAAAAGAGCGCCAAGAGTTAGGCTTTATAAAACCTGTTATAAATCGCAATTTTCTTATCAAAAACAATTTAGTCTACAAAGAGAATATGCGCTTGGGTGAAGATTACGAGTTATATTGCAGATGCCTTGCATTAGGCGCTAAACTAAAACTGATAGAGGCTTCTGGTTACGTAGCTACTGTACGAGCAAACTCGTTATCAGGCAATCATAGCATGCACGATTTAATACAGTTGCGAGATTGTGATTATAGAATGATTTCATCTCTACCTATTTCGCCTCAAGAAAGACAACTTTTTAAACTGCACGCAAAAAGTATTAACGCCAAAATTCAATGGATAGAATTTTACACATCATTAAAACAGTTAAAATTTTCCTCAAGTATAAAAGCACTGTTTAATTCATTTACTGCCTTAACCTATATTTTTAAACAGTTAAAAAGCGAATTTATAAAGCGCTTTTTAAAAAGAGCGGTTAATTAATGGAAGCCTCAGTCAAAGGGATGTTTTGGTTGTTTTTTAGCAAGTTTTTTCCTCCCATTATAAACTTTGCAGTTTTTGCTTACACAGCACGCCTACTTGCACCTGAAGACTTTGGCTTAGTGGCTATGGCATTAGCAATTATCTTTATCGCCAGTAGCTTTATGCCTTCGGGCTGGCGTGATGCCATTATTAAATACCAAATTGAAGATACACTTACAATCAGTAGTATTTTTTGGTTGAACTTGGTCGTTTCTATATTTTTATCTAGTATTATTTTAATTTTTTCTTCTTTTTCATTCTTTGATTTTCAAAGCCAAACCTTTAATTCAGCTATTACTATATTTTGTTTAAAGCTAATTTTTGATGGGCTGTTTTATACATTAAATATATTGTTGTTAAAGCAGCAGCTATATTCATTAATCGCGTTGCGTACAATCTTTTCAGCGATAATATCCGCGGTTATTATTATTACATTGCTATTATTAGATTTTGGGGTTTGGGCTTTAATTTGGGCACAAGCTATTTTATCTATTGCTAATTTTTTAGCAGTATATTTACCCACCAGAAAACTGGTTACCTTTCAATTTTCACTGGCGAGTATAATTAAGCTCAATAGTTTTGCTACTTATTCAACGCTTACTGCTGGGGTTAGTTCTGTATTAAACCATTATGAATCAGTGATAATTGGTGGTGTTTTGGGTAAGCGAGAACTTGGTTTTTATAATGTTGCTAAACGGCTTTCCAATATTGTTAGTGATATATTTATAATGACGGTTAACGAGATTAGCTTTCCTCTTTTAGCTAAAAAACAAGAAGACTTAATAGAGTTTCGAAGGGCTTTTATGAACTCTGTTTACTTTTCGGTGCTGATTTTATTTCCGCTATTTACTTTTTGTTTTATCAATAGCGAAAAAATATTTTTATTATTTTTTACCGAAAAGTGGCTAAATGCAGCTGTGGTGTTTCAGGCTTTTTGTATCATGTTCCCTTTTATTATTTTAGGCATACCACAAAAAAATATTATTATATTAAGTAACCATGCTAAGTGGTGGTTTCAGCTACAAGTTAAACTTTCACTAATTATCGTACCCCTTACTGCTATCAGTGCTTCTTGGGGATTAAATACTTTGCTAATCACCCTTATATTTGGGAAGAGTTTGTACTGCTCAGTATCAATGTGGAAGTCATGCCAGCTGTTGTCACTTAATATAAAAGAGTATATAGCCAATTTTATAGTGCCTTTAATTTGTTGTATCGTCGCGGCGTTTATAACCTTATTGATAACTCAGTGTATTTCTCCGTTCAAGTTTATATTATTAGATATTATTATTTCAGCCACTATCTTTTTTATAACCTATTTAGCTCAGATACTTTTATTTGATAGAAAAAAATTAGTTAACATTGGTTTAATATTATTGCCCAATAATCACCATATAATCATGCTTGCTAAAAAACTTAATATTCAGGAACCTCAATAACATGAAACTTACTTTTTACAAAGGCGATACTCCCAACTTTGGTGACGACTTAAATAACATTATGTGGGATGCATTACTCGCTCCGGGCTTTCTTGATGATAATGAAGACGAGCTTTTTTTAGGCATTGGTTCTATCTTGTGGGACTCTTACCCTAAAAAAGCCAGTAAAATAGTTATGGGCTCTGGCTACGGTGGCTATACCGATATGCCTGATTTACAAGAGGGAAGTTGGGATATTGCTTTTGTACGCGGCCCAAGAACAGCTAAGGCTCTAAATTTAGACCCTAAATTAGCCATTACTGACGCTGCTATTTTAACGCGTTTTATGAATCTGCCAGCTCAGCCTAAAAAATATAAAGTAAGTTTTATGCCACACTGGGAAAGTATTCCCCGTGGTAATTGGAAGCAAGTGTGTGAGCATGCTGGAATAAATTATATAAACCCTACAGATCCTAATGTGCTAGCTTCATTACAAGCCATACAGCAAACTGAACTGCTCATAACAGAGGCGATGCATGGCGCTATATTAGCTGATACTTTACGAGTACCGTGGCTAGCATTAGAGCCGATTTTCCCACAACATAGAAATAAATGGTTTGATTGGTCAGAGTCAATGTTAATCGACCTTAAGTTTAATACCGCACCAAGCTCTTCAATTAAAGATTTATGGGCACATAAAACCGGTAAACGTGGTTTGGGGAAACGTAGTCAACAGCTTGGTAGTATTTTAAGCTTTACAAATTCTTATTTTATCGATAACGCAGCAGAAAAAATGATTACGATTGCTAAAAATCATGGACAATTAAGCAATGAAAAGATCTTTATTGAAAAGTCAGAGTTGGCATTAGATAAATTAGCGCAATATTGTAAGGTTAAAAGTTTATGATAATTCATGCTCCTATAATACAGAGTATTAATGATGAGCAAGCTCAATGCTCTTTCGCACTTGAAGAGTCACCTTATAATGAGAGTTCTTTAAAATATTTTATTCCGAAGCAGCATCAGCATTTATTATCAAATTCATTAGACTGCGCCTTGATTGCTCTAATAATGCCTTGTATGGCAGTTAATGAACCTATTATTTTAAATGGCGATGTATCGCGCAGGTTATTTACATGCTTGCCGACTATTCAAGCTTTATTGCGCTCTATTTACCCTGAATTAAATATTGTGCCAATCACGGCAAAGTATTTTATTGGTGCTAGCAAAGAAATAAAAGCTAATACAATAGCTACTGGTTTCTCTGGAGGGGTTGACTCATTCGCCACGGTTGCAGATATAAAAGCAGAGAACATTGAATACTTTTTATTTAATAATGTTGGTTCTCATGGTGGGGCTGGGGAGAGATTATTTGAACAGCGTTACAACTATGTTGTGAGGTGCGCAGAAAAACTAAAAACTCCTTTGGTTAAAATTAATTCTAATCTGGATCTTTTTTATAATAATCACTTATTAAACTTTGTTTATAACCATACCCTTAGAAATGTTTCAGTTGCATTGCTAATACAGGAAGGTATAAATCAGTTTTATTATGCTTCAGCTTATCACCTTAGTGATTTTCAGTTTTATAACAGGCCAACAATCGCACATATCGATCCAATGTTATTGCCTTTACTGTCTACCGAGAATATTGCAATTTTACCTCATGGAACCTTATTAACTCGGTTTGCAAAAACTCATTTAATTACAGGCTTTTCTGAATCATATCAATATCTTGATGTTTGTGTGGATGAAGAAAGTGAGGATAATTGCTCTAATTGTTATAAATGCAGGCGTACCATGGCTACGATTGATATTTTAGGCAAAAGAGAGCTTTATAAAGATGTGTTTGACTTTTCGCTTTATGATAAAAAGAAATTTAATATTTTTTATGAGCTGTATTCAGATAATGCACCTATGGCACAAGAAATAATTGAGCATGCTAAAAAAAATAAGTATTCAACCCCAATTGGCTCATTTTTCATATCAAAATTATTATCTAAATTAAAATTGCCTTATCGTATAAATCAACGCTTATTAGGAAGAGCTTAGTTTATATTATAGAACTGAAAGATATTTGCGTGACTAGCTTCTTTTAGAGTTCTTACACTCTGTATAGAAAATTTATAAACAGCGAAAGATGATGAAAAAAATAATTGTAGTAACCCTCACAACTGGCTCAAGGAACACAACGTTTAATGAGTGTTTACTAAGTTTACAAGCCTTAACTAATATCAATGGCTATAAAATAGATATTTTAGTTGTAGAGAATAACCAACACCCAGATCAGCACGTACAAAAAATTATTAGTAGTTATAAAAACAGTGAAAAATGTGTGAAGCATTTACTAGAGCCGATACGAGGAATACCTCATGCAAGGAATGCGGCACTTAATTTTGCGAAACAGGAAGGCTATTCGTATTTAGCATTTATAGACGATGATGCTTTTGCTTCAAAAGGTTGGATAGAAAACTTGGTTAAAACTATTGAAACTAATAATGTTGCATCTGGACCTCAATTAGCGCTATTTCCGGAATCAACAGAGACGTTTTATCGTAATGCAGCTGTGTATCATGAGCGTGCGATAGTTGATGGGGAAGGGATTAAATGGGCTGCTACAAATAATATTTTAATTGATATAAGTTTTATGGAAGCAAAGGGTTTAAGTTTTAATCCAAAACTTATCAATGGTGGCGAAGATAAAGAGCTGTTTTTAAGGGTTAATCAATTAGGTGGTAAGCTTATATGGAGTCAAAGTGCTGTTGTAAGTGAACATATTGCCCAAAGTCGCTTATCTGTTAAGTGGGCTATGCGCAGAACATTTAGAATTGGTGCTACAGGTTTTATGATTGAATCATCTGTAAAAACACCATTTATGACTTATTTATCGTGTATTTTTAAAGGTGGGGTGTATTTAACCAAAGGTGTTTTGCTTTTACCCTACCATGCTATTTCACCTAAAAGTTCTACATTAAATTCTTTATGTGATTTATCACATGGAATTGGTTTTTTTTACGGCTTATTCAGTAAAGGCCGAGTAAGTAAATATACATAATTTATTTAGGATTAATAATGTCAAACGCTATTGATGTTTCGATTGTTATTGCAGCATGGAATGCCCAAAGTTTTATATCAACCGCTATTAACTCTGCTTTGTCACAAAAAGGGGTTTCAGTAGAAGTTATAGTCGTAGATGATGCATCAACTGATAGTACATGCGAAGTGGTTGAATCTATAAGTGATTCACGTGTTAGGTTATTGCGCTCAGAAAAAAATGGCGGGCCGGGTGCTGCAAGAAATATCGGCTTTGCTGCGGCAAAAGGTAAGTGGATTGCTGTATTAGATTCTGATGATTCTATGAAACTAAATAGATTAAAAAACATGTTGGACAAAGCACCAATAGATGCTGATATTCTGATCGATAATTTTTGTGAATTATACAGTGATGGTATCGTTTCAAATCCCTTTTATTCAAACGCTGAACTGCCATTGGGTAAATTAAACTTATCATTTCTTATTAAAACTAACCTAGTCTTCACAAGAATAAAATCGACTGGTTATGTTAAGCCGTTGTTTAAAAATGAGTTTGTGAAAGATAACAAGATTAAATACTGGCCAGAAGTAAGGATTGGCGAAGATTATTATTTTTTGGCGAATTGTTTAGCACAGGGAGCGAATGCAGAAGTACTCAATGAGGCTGGTTATATTTATACAATTCGAGCTGGATCTATTTCAAGTAATTTAAATATCGAGCATATTGATAAATTATTGAACTTTGATAAAAAATTTACTCAGGAATATCATTTGTCTGATTTAGAGGTATCTGCACAAAAAATTCGAAGTGAGAACTTGAAACGCGCTTTTCATTATTTAGTACTTGTCGAGCAAATTAAAGAGCGGCGAATATTACCTGCAGCACTTACCATGGTAAATAATTTATCAAGTGCTTTGTTGCTTATGCTCCCTATTAAAAAAAGATTATTGTTTTGGAAGTAATGAAGTAATGAAGTAATGAAGTAATGAAGTAATGAAGTAATGAAGTAATGAAATAGAGGGGTATTTACTATTTTAAAGGAAGCCTACTAGAACCGAAGTTTATTTCTGTTTAATGTAAAAATGTTTATTAAGTTTATATTTGTTTTGTTTAATGTTACACCCTCGCTACTTAAAATTTTTTTGCATAATATTGTTATATATTAAGCCACCCTTAATATTGAATACGTTAGTGCGATGCTGTAAGATTTACCGAACAGTTTTGTGGCGCTTAGTTCACTTATTAAGATATCTATAGGGATACATAGTATGACATCTTCAAGGACGTTTAAGCCTAATGGTTCGTCTGATGCAAATTTTTATCGTTTGTTCGATATTTTTGCATTGTTTTTGGCCTTTCAATGTTCTGCTGTTTTTTACAGCTTTGAACTCTCACCTACTTACATGGTTGCTGTATTAACCGTTGCGTTAAGCTTTTTGTATTGTGCTGAAATATTTTCGGCTTATCGCTCTTGGCGTGCTGGTAAATTTAGAACCATGGTTCTATGTGCTTGGGGCTCTTTGTTTGTAGCCTTTGCAGTTTTATTTTGTGTATCGTTTGCGTTTAAGTTTACCGAAGATCTTTCGCGCATAGGTTTGGGTTTGTGGTTTTTATTGAGCTTTGCTTTTATGTATAGCTGGCGCTTAGGCGCACATATGTTTAAGCGTAATAAGCGTAAGCTGGGAATGAACTTACGTAATGTTGCCATTGTTGGTGCAACCGAGTCGGCCGTACATTTATATAACGAAATTACTAAAAATGATGAGCTCGGCTTTAAATTTTTAGGCTTTTATGACGACCGACAACCAGAGCGTTTGTTTGAAAATTCTACAAAGCATGATGTAGCAGGTAGAATTCAGGACGCTGTTAATGCTGCCCGAAATGGCGAGATCGGCGTTTTATATATTGCCCTACCTATGAAAGCAGATAAACGCATAGCGGATATACTGCTGCAATTAGGTGACACCACAGTTGATGTACATATTATTCCTGACTTTTTAATGTCTAATTTAATACATGCGCGAATAGAACATGTGGGAGAACTTGATACATTAAGCGTTTTTGAATCCCCCTTTATAGGCGCACGAGAATTTATTAAGCGTACCGAGGATGTAATAGTTGCTAGTATCATTTTACTGTTGATCTCACCTATTTTAATTGCCATTGCATTTGCTGTTAAATTTACATCGAAAGGGCCTGTTATTTTTAAACAAGACAGGTATGGCCTTGATGGGCGTAAAATTAAGGTATGGAAGTTTCGCTCAATGACAGTTACCGAAAATAGCAATGTAGTAACACAAGCTAAGAAAAATGATGCGCGTATTACTCCGCTTGGTGGCTTTTTACGCCGTACTAGCTTAGATGAGCTACCACAGTTTATAAATGTTTTAAAAGGTGATATGTCGATAGTTGGCCCAAGGCCACACGCTGTTGCCCATAACGAGGAATACCGCAAAAAGGTAGAGTTTTACATGTTACGACACAAGGCTAAACCCGGTATTACCGGTTGGGCACAAATTAATGGCTGGCGCGGCGAAACCGACACCTTAGACAAAATGGAAAAACGTGTTGAGTTTGACTTACATTATATTAAGCACTGGTCGCTGTGGTTTGATGTAAAAATTATTTTTATGACAATTTTTAAGGGATTTAAAAATGCAAATGCATACTAAAAAACTTGTACCACTTAGCGCTTTACTAAGTGTTGTAATAGCTGCACCTGCTGCTGCTAATTTAAAGCCAGGTAGCGTTATGACTAAAGATGGGGCTGAAATCACCCCCACTTTACAAACTGGTATTAGTAGTAACAGTAACTTTTTTAGCACCCCTGATGATGAAGAGTCACGCTTAATTTGGACTATAGCCCCAAATGTTAAAGCGGTTATTGAAGATGGGCCAGATAGCTATAGCCTAGACTTAGGCACCAGTAGCTCGTTGCACAATAAAGATGCTACAGATAACTTTACTCAGGTAAATATAGGCGCAGGTGTACATAAAGAGTTTACCAGCCAACATAGGTTAGATATTAACGGCGACGCTGATTGGCTCTACGAACCACGTGGAAGCGGCATAACTGAAGGCTTAGGTGACATTGTTAATGAACTTGTAAAGTACCAACAGCAAAATGTTTTAGTGCGTTATGAGTACGGTGCGCAAAGCTCAAAAGCGCAAGTAGCATTAAGTGCTGGTTTTTTTAGTAAAAAGTACCAAAGTTTTAGAGAAGTATCGCAATACCGTGACTACGATAAGTCACTATTAGGTATTACTGGTTATTATAATACCCAAGCCGCAACACGTACCTTTTTAGAAATTAAACAAGAAAACTACCGTTACGATGTATTAGCCAGTAGTGGTATATCGCGTGACAGCGACGATATAAAAGTACTTGCAGGTATGGAGTGGGAGGCTACAGCGGTTACCTCTGGCTCGTTTAAAGTGGGTTACCAAAATAAAGATTTTGACTCATCTGAGCGTGAAAACTTTAGTGGTTTAAGCTGGGAAGCAGCGATTAACTGGCAACCGCTTAGCTACTCTACCGTACAGTTTATGACCAGTCGCGCTGCTAAAGACCCATTAGTACAGGGCGATTACATTAAAGAAAGTGTTTACGGTGTAAACTGGACGCATAGTTGGAGTGATTATTTAAGCTCGCTTGCAAGTGCAAGTTACACAGATGAGCAATATACTGGCGACGTCGGCCGAAAAGACAAAACTAAAAACCTGCGTTTAGGTTTAAATTATGTAGCCAGTAATTTTGGCATGGTTTCTACTTATGTAAATTTTATAGACAAAAACTCTACAGTAGATGCTATTGAGTTTGACCGTGTAATTGTAGGCGTTAACTTTACTTTTGCGTTAAAGGCTAATTAATGAAGTATTTTTTTGGTTTAATGCTGCTTGTATTTAGCAGCATTTGTTTTGCTCAATCTGCGCAAAATTATGTGTTAGGTGCAGGTGATAAGGTTGAAATTAAAGTATTTGGTCAACCAGATTTAGAAGTTACCGCATTGCTAGGCAATAGTGGCGAGGTTAACTACCCATTTTTAGGAAAAGTTAAACTTGCAGGTTTAAACACCTCAGAGGTTGAGCAAGTTATAACCCAGGGTTTAAAGCCAGACTATTTAGTAAACCCCAATGTTTATGTACAAGTTATAGAATACCGCCCTTTTTATATACATGGCGAGGTTGAAAACCCTGGCGCTTACTCTTATCAACCCGCTATGACGGTCAACCAAGCAATAGCCCTTGCCGGCGGTTTAACCGAGCGCGCATCTACCGATAAAATTTATATTTTTAAAGAGCAAACTAAACAGCAGCAACAAAAAGGTAGTTTAAATAGCCAAATTGCAGCGGGCGATACTATAAAAATTGAACAACGCTTGTTTTAAGCAGTTTACAAGGCAGTAATTAATGAACCAAACATCCGAAAACTTAAACAGTAATGAAGAAATTATTGATTTAAGTGCATATATTAATGTTATTAAGCGCGCCAAGTGGCGAATTCTAGGCTTTGCGACTGTAGTTACATTACTCACTATTATGGTGGCCCTTACTTTGGTGCCTAAATATGTTGCAACGGCTACATTACTTATTGAAGCCGAGCAAGCAAAAGCGGTTAGCTTTGAGGAAATATACGGCCTAGACACAAACCAAAAAGAATATTACCTAACTCAGTTTGAGGTAATAAAGTCTGACAGTATTGCACGCGAAGTGATTACAAAACTTGATTTGAAAAGCCATAAAGATTTTATTCCTAAACCCTCGGCTATTAGTGAAGTAAAAGAGGCTATAAAATCATACTTGCCTTTTTTAAATAAAAAAGAAGCAACTGTTTATTCTGCTGAAGAACAAGCTGAGCGTGAAATGCTCGGTTTATTATCAGCGTTTAAATCTCGCCTTACTGTTTCGCCTATTCGTAAAACCCAGTTAGTTAAAGTGAGCTTTGAATCAAGCGATCCGAAGTTAGCGGCACTTGTTGCCAATACAGTGGGCGAAGTTTATATAGAAAGCCAAATGCGTGCCAAAATGGGCATTACTCAACAAGCATCTAGCTGGCTAAACACGCGCTTATCGCAACTTCGTGTTCAGTTAGATGACTCTGAAGTACGCTTACAAGCCTACCGTGAACAGCAAAAATTAGTTGATATAGAAGGTATAGCTGGGCTTGCAACGCAAGAGCTTGAGCAAATATCGCAACAACTAGTAGTAGCGCGAAACGAAAAAAACAACCTAGAAAGCATTAACCGTGTAATTAGTGAATATGGTAATAATAACTTAGAATTGTTAGGCAGTATGCCTGAGATAACATCGCATCAAGTGATACAAAACGTTAAAAGAGAAGTCGTTATAGTTGAGCGTAAACTAAGTGAGTTAAGGGAAGTGTATGGCCCTAAACACCCTAAAATAATTTCTGCTAAGGCTGAACTTGCCACCGTAAAAAATAACTTAAATAAGCAAATTAAAGGCCTTATTACCGGTATTGAAAAAGAGCTAAACCGAGTAACGCGAACTGTTAGTGCGCTTGAGCGCGATTTAGTTAACATACGCGCTGAATACCAGGATATTACCCGAAAAGAAACCAAATATAACCAACTAAAACGGGAAGTTGAAACTAACCGTAATATATTTAATACGTTTTTATCTCGCTCTAAAGAAACTGAGGTAACAAGTGACTTTAGCTCAGCTGCTGCACGATTTACCGACCGTGCCTACGCACCAAATAATCCAGCCAAACCAAATAAAAAACTTATTGTGGTTTTAGCCTTTGTTGCAAGTTTTGGTTTTGCAGTTGTAATGAGCTTTATATTTGATGCCTTAAACGATACCGTTAAAACTAAAAACGATGTTGAGGGGAAACTCGCTCAGCGTATGTTAGGTTTATTACCTAATGTGCCTATGCCTAAAAAGAGCGTATTTCCTATACATGCTTACCTTGATGATAATTACAGGCGTTTTGCGGAGTCTGTGCGTACTTTCCGTACTAGCTTATTGCTAACTCAGTTAGAGCGCGACCATAAGGTTATTGCAGTTACATCGAGCTCTCCGGGTGAGGGTAAAACAACTACCTCAGCTAATTTAGCAATGTCGCTGGCGCAAATGGGTAAAGTATTACTAATTGATGCCGATTTGCGTAAACCAAGCATAGCAAAGCGCTTTGATATACCGGTATTTCATCCTGGTCTTAGCAATTTAATTGTAGGGACTGAGCAGTTTAGTGAATGTGTGCATGTTGATGGGCAGTCGGGTGTGGCTATTATGCCTAGTGGGCAAATTCCTGGTAACCCGTTGGAGCTGCTATCAAGCTCGCGTTTCAACGAAGTGCTCGATGTGCTAAAAGCTAAGTACGATCATATTATTATTGATACACCGCCAACACAGGCAGTGAGTGATGCACTTGTAATTGCACAAAGAGCTGATTCGGTAATTTATGTGGTTAAATCGGACGTTACCCGCATTAAACCTATAAAATCTGGAATAGAGCGACTGTTTGAGTCTAAAGCCCATGTTGCCGGTATTGTACTTAATAAAGTTGATATGAGTAAAAATAAAGATGAGCATAGTCAGGGTTATTATGATTATTACGACTACTCTCAAAAGCCTGAGCAACCTACCTCTTAATTGCTAAAAATTTATGTTTGATATTCACTCTCATATTTTGCCAGGTATTGATGATGGCGCTAAAGACTTAAGCGAATCTTTAGCGCTATTAAAAATGGCGCAAAGTGATGGGATAACACACATGGTGGCAACCCCGCATATTCATATAGGCCGATTTAATAACTCAGCAAAAGCTCATTAATAAGAGC
>Ga0209452_1000300_pt1 | contig 12102 bp, 11 predicted proteins | sample WorMetimpBELIZE1_FD_187388 | JGI IMG/M metagenome (GOLD analysis project Ga0209452, IMG submission 187388) | Marine gutless worms symbiont microbial communities from Max Planck institute for Marine Microbiology, Germany - Olavius imperfectus... | ecosystem: Host-associated > Annelida > Digestive... | reverse complement strand
GCAAAGCTCTCTGGTAGTTCATCGCCGCGTACAAATGTCCACGGGCCTGTTTGTTGTTTTGCGCGATACCAACGCCCAGATAACAAGACATACATGTTATTCGTTTGCATTTCACGTAGCCAAGGGGTTTCAGTGTTAAACACATACATGAGCTCGCCACCGGTTAGACTTTTCCATTTAGCTGCGCCATCGGTGGCAATAAGTTCGGTGGGTTTAGTGGCTACAACAATGGCTGGTGGCGCACTAAGACCTGAACTTTCAGTATCTTTAGGGAGCATTTTTACAAGTTCGGTAGGTGGCGTTTGAGTGAATTCATAAGGCCCTTTGGCTTGTTTTGCCTGATACCAAAATTGCCCATCGGTGAGATAACAAAGTTTACTTTTGCTATCTTTAATCACTGTCATGGCGGTATTTAAAGCACGCTCATATTGGCTGTTTTCAACTTTACTAAACTTAGGTTCACCATCAAAACTCAGCAGTACCGACAGTTGCTCTTTGAATATAATCGTTGGAGGGTCGGTTTTTAATTGCGTTAAACTCTGCTCTGCTGCTTCTGCACTTTCAAGGCTGGCGGTGAGTTGCGAAAGCGAGGTTTCGAATTGGCTGGCTTTTATTGCTTCATTAACGACAGCAGTAAATTTTTGTTCTCCAGCATCTTTTGATTCAGGCCAGCGTACATCGGTGACTGTCATATTGCGAACGGTGACGGTATCGTTTTCGCGGTCAGTATCTAATTTAGCTCTAAACCAAAACACGCCGAACACAGCATCATTGCCTGAAAGCGAAAAAGACATTGCTGCACGGGCTGTTAAGGTATTACCGTTTAGTTTCTCGGGTTGTGGCTGGTAAACAATGAGTGTGCCTTGGTTTGTTTTTACTTGTTGAGGCCACTCAATAGCTTTGCTAAAAAATGAACATAAACATAAAGAAGAGAGTATTAATACCCTGAAGGCAGTGATAAAAGGTAGGAAGAGTTTCATGGTCAATCCTTGGCTAACGTAACTCTTTAAAGTATAGCCAATGGCATCGAAAACGCTTGAAAACAGCGCCTATTTTTAAAGCGTTAGCTTAGGCGCCTTGAGTTAAAAATTGCGAGCCCGCATTTAAGCCCATTTCATAGCCTGCACTGAGTTTTTCAAATGATTTCGTTGTTCGACCAACAGCAAAGTCGGGTGGTGGTGCAATAATATTAATTTTACAATCGCTTGGTGGGTTGGCAATAAAATCAATACTTTGATTGTAATTTTCTGCACGTCTTAAGGTGGCTTCTGCTAATGCCGGGGTGTTCTTATAAAGACGTTTTACAAACCACGGCGCTTTTGAAGGCTTTTTCTTATAGCCAAGAGGCTGAGATAAAATCACGGTGATTTCTTTATTGCCCATTTCGTATGCTTTACGAATTGGAATCGAATCTGCCACGCCGCCATCAGTGAGTTGTAAATTATCGATAACGGGGAATTCTCTATAAGCAATGGGTAGTGCGCATGAGGCTTTTAATTGCTCTTCAAGAAGTGTTGTACTTGCTTTTAAATACTCAGCCTGACCAGTTTTTATATTGGTTGTGACAATATAAAACTCACTGGCTTGTTTTTCGAAAGTGTCGAGATCAAGGCGAATATCACGCATGGTTTCTTGCCACAGCCAGTCTAAATCAAATAGGTGGCCACCTCTAATAAATCGAACAAAGTCGATGAACTCAGGTCTGCAAGAGTAATCGGTGATCACCGCATGGTTACGTTTGTATTGTGCGCACAAATAAGCGGCAATGTTAGTGGCTCCGGCAGAAACACCATAGCATTGAGTAAAAGGTTGGTAATTAGCTTGAATAAAAGAATCCAGTACGCCAGTGGCAAAAATACCACGCATTGCGCCACCTTCTACAACGAGAGCCCTGTTATTGTTCATTTTCGCAACCTTGCTTGTAACCGTGAATGCTTCTAACCATAGCAAACACGGTTACAAAACGAAATAGAGTTTTGACTCTAAGTGAAGTTTGGCCTAAGCAGAGTTACACCGCCTCTACCCAAAGTACACCGACTTGTTTATCGGTGACTTTTACTGTGCTACCCGCCGCAATGGGAAAGTGACTTTTTAATTGCCATGTAATCCCCGAATACTGATGCGTGGTTAAACCTTTATCATCAACATCAGCGTTAACGACAAAGGTGAGCTCAGCAAAATCGCTATGTATTGGTTTTGTATCGGTTTTATCTTGCATGCGTTTGAGTGGTTTCCAAAGCACGAGTGCAAAACCAAGAGTAAATACAATATTGCTCCAAAGCGCGGTGGTGTAACTTGTATCAAGTAGGCCTATATTCATTAGTAAGCCACTGGCAAATAAAGATAAGCCTAAAAACAGTAATACATAAGTACTCATACCTAGTACAGCAACTTCAACAATGAGCGCGATAACACCTATAATCATCAGTGCTTCGGCTAAATGGGTATCTAAAAATGCCATTAGCTCACCTAACTTTGTTGCTTTTTATTCAAAGAGTTAATAATAGACATGCCTTGAGCTACAAGCGAGCTTGCATCTGTGCCACTCTCTGGCAGTAATACTACAGATGACTCACGGGCAATGGCCTCTTTAGCAGCAATTGCTTTAGTAGCAAGGTCAAGTTGAATTGCTTTTTGGCCTTGCTCTGTATCGGCGGCTTCACCAACTTTACGAAGTGCATCAGCTTGTGCTTCAGCAACGGCGATAATCGCTTTTGCTTCACCTTCAGCGCGTAAAATTTGCTCGGCTTTTTCAGCTTCTGCTGCAAGGACTTGGGCTTGCTTTTTACCTTCTGCCACATTGATAGCAGACTGACGATCACCTTCTGATTCTAAAATTTGTGCACGTTTTACACGTTCTGCTTTCATTTGTGCTTCCATCGCTTCCATGACAGAGTTAGGTGGCACAATATCTTTAATCTCGTAACGTAAAACCTGAATACCCCAAGGCTCAGAAGCTTGGTTAATCGCGGTAACTATGTTGGTGTTTAACATGTCGCGCTCTTCAAAGGTTTTATCTAGCTCCATTTTGCCAAGCTCAGAGCGCATTGTTGTTTGTGATAGTTGAGTAACCGCAAACACATAGTCATCAACACCATACGTAGCTTTATACGGGTCAAGCACACGGAAATACAGCACACCATCGACGATGAGCGAGATATTATCTTTCGTGATCGCAGACTGCGAAGGTACATCTTGCGCTTGTTCTTTTAAACTGCGATCAGCGGCTATACGGTCAATAAATGGCACAATAAAGTTTAAGCCCGCTTCTTTGGTTGAATGGTATTTACCAAAACGTTCGATTAACCAAGCACGGTTTTGTGGCACAAATTTAACGCTGCTTTTTAGTAGCACTAAAACAAAAATTAGAAGAAAGACTTCTACATTTAACAACAGGTCTAAAATGCTAGAAATGGGATCCATGTACTTTCCTTAGATACAATTAAAATTATTTTTCACAGCTCAGATTACCACCACAAAGCAAAGCACGCTAATGATTTGTATAGCTAACGTTGTATAAAATTTATGTTGTAATACAAAGGGGATTTGATAGGTTATTATAGTTACCCAATTTGCAAGGACTGCAAAACGTCATGAAAAAAACATGGATAGCCCACCCTGATTTTAATAATGGTTCCCACCAAAGTGTTTACTCACACCTCACTGCTGTTGGTGAACTTGCTGCTACTTTTGCTGACAAGTTAGGATTTGCTGAACAAGGTCATCTTATTGGATTAATGCATGATTTTGGAAAATACAGCAGTGCTTTTCAAAACTATATGCAGCTTATTGTTACTGAGCAAGGAAAGTATGATCCTGATAATGACGAGGGAAGCGCTGAAAGTCTTACTAGCAAAAGCTTAAAAGGCAAAATTGATCACTCAAGTGCGGGATCACAGTGGGTTATTAATTCACTTTTTCCACATTACGTGAAAATAAAACAACAACACCCATCGCTTGCTCCTTATAGCTTAGCTATTACTCAAGCACTAAGTATATGTATTGCGTCACACCATAGTGGGCTGATTGATAGTTTGTCAGAGAGTGAGAATGTTTTTGCAAGCCGAATAAACAAGTCTGATGAACTTACCCATCAAAATGAATGCATAAAAAATGCTGATCCAGAGCTACTAACGCAGGCGCAGTCACTTACATGTTTTGAGTTTATTTTACGAAGCAGTCAACAGCTTAAAGGTATGTTTGATAAGTTCGAGCTTTCAGCAATTGAGCATGATTTCTACCTTGGTATGTTTACCAAAATGCTGTTCAGTTGCCTAATTGATGCTGACAGAATAGATAGCGCTGATTTTGAACAACCAAATAATAAGCCCGAACGCTTTGTGCAACCTGATTGGGCGTTTGCTTGCGATAAAATAGAAAGTTTTATCACACAGTTTGAACCTGTTAATCCAATCGATCATATTCGTGCTGAAATATCAGATAATTGTTTTCAGCGTGCGCAAGATAAAACAGGTATTTACAGCTTAACCGTGCCTACGGGTGGCGGTAAAACCTATGCAAGTCTGCGCTTTGCTTTGCATCATGCTAAAAAATACAACCTAGATAGGATTATTTACATAATCCCATTTACTTCGATCATAGAACAAAATGCCAATGCCATTCGTGGCGTTTTAGATGAGGCGAATACCGATGATTGGGTGTTAGAACATCATTCAAGCCTAGAACCAGAGCAACAAACATGGCGCTCAAAGCTTGCCTGTGAAAACTGGGATAAGCCTATAGTACTTACTACCATGGTGCAGTTTCTTGAAAGCATGTTTGCAAGTGGTACACGCGGTTCAAGGCGCATGCACCAACTTAGTAATGCAGTACTAGTATTTGATGAAATTCAAACACTGCCTATTCGTTGTGTGCATTTATTTAATAACACAATTAATTATTTAACGCGTTTTTGCAATTCCACAGCGCTTATGTGTACTGCCACGCAACCATTACTTAATCAGCTACCTGAGCAAATAAAACAGTTAGGTGAACTACAACTACCACTCGAAAATGAGCTTACTCCAAATATCGACAAGCTCTACCATCAGTTAGAGCGAGTAAGCATAAAGAACTTAACTAAAAAAGATGGTTGGAATGAAACCGAAATCACAGAGTTAGTGCAACAACAATTACCGAACGTGCGAAGCTGTTTAGTAATTGTAAATACCAAAGCGTGGGCAAAAACTATATTTCAAGCGTTACAAAGCCAAGTGACCGATGAAACAAAAATATTTCATTTAAGTACGGGCATGTGTTCGGCGCATCGAAAACAAATTTTAGATGAAGTCAGAGGGCGTTTAGCAAGTGGGCAAGCTACTTTGTGTATTAGTACCCAGCTCATTGAGGCAGGGGTTGATGTTGATTTTGGCTGTGTTATCCGCTTTGTTGCTGGGCTTGACTCAATCGCTCAAGCTGCAGGGCGTTGTAATCGCAATGGCAAGCAGCAAAAAGGCCATGTGTTTGTGCTTAATCCTGTCCAAGAAAATGTCGGCATGCTACAGGATATAAAAATAGGTATTGCTGCTACAACTCGTATATTTACAGAGTTTGCTGAAGAAGACTTGCTTAAACCAGAAGCGATGAATCGATATTTCCAGTACTACTTTTATGAACGTCACAAAGAGATGACCTATCCAAGTAAGCAAGGTAAAAACATACTTAGCCTACTAAGCAATAATGAATATATAGGTCCGTTGCGAAAAAATAATCCATTTATTTTAAACCAGTCTTTTATGACGGCTGCAAAACAGTTTAGAGCTATTGATGCACCATTACATTCAGTGATAGTTCCATTCAATGAAGAAGCAAAAAGCATCATCACGCAGTTATGTGATCTAGATAAACGCTTTGATGCAGCAAATTATCGCAGCCTATTAAAAGCCGCACAAAAATACAGTGTGAATATCTTTCCCAATGTGTGGCAAAAACTCATCGATCAGCAAGCTGTGTATCCAATAGCGCAAGACGAAGCCGTATTTTATTTGGGCGAAGAGTTTTATAGCCAAAACTTTGGCTTGAGCATAGAAATGACGAGCGCTCAGCAAGATTTAATTTTTTAATAGCAAGCATGTTTTAAACAAGGAGAGCCATGTGAAAAACAGTATTAGTTTTAGATTATGGGGCCGGTATGCATTATTTACCGACCCCATAACGAAAATAGGGGGTGAAAAGTGTACCTACCACATTCCCACCTACGAGGCAATTAAAGGAGTTTTAAAATCAATCTACTGGAAACCAACACTTGTTTGGCACGTTGATAGAGTTAGAGTGATAAAATCGCTTCGCACTCAAACCAAAGGCACGAAGCCTTTAAACTGGGGAGGCGGTAATACCTTAGCGTATTACACCTTTTTGCATGATGTTGAGTACCAAATCGAAGCCCATTTTGAATGGAATGAACATAGACCAGAGCTGGCAAAAGACCGAGTCGATGGTAAGCATTTCGCTATTGCGAAGCGCATGCTTGAAAAAGGCGGGCGGCAAGACATCTTTTTAGGCACTCGCGATTGCCAAGGGTATGTTGAGCCTTGTGCATTTGGTGAAGGCGAAGGGGCTTACGATGATATTGATGAGCTAGGCTTTGGCTTAATGTTCCACAGTTTTGGCTACCCAGATGAAACCGGAAACAATGAACTGATCAGTCGGTTTTGGCATGGTGTGATGAAAAACGGGGTAATTGAATATCCTCATGTCACGGCGTGCCCAGTAATACGCCATGTAAGGAAAATGAGCGCAAAAAGCTTTGAGCTTGAGCAAAGTGTGCAAAGTGTTGAGCAAACGGAGAGTTGCTTATGACATGGTTAACTACGCTATACAAAACTTACGATGAGCTCGAAAAGCTCAACGAGACATTGCCATTTGAACAGCAAGTTATGCCAATTTGTCATACCCTGCAAAATGCGCATATTCATATTGTAATTAACAATCAAGGAGAATTTATTCGCGCTGAAGTGCTTGAAAAAGCACAAGTAGTTTTGCCTGCCACTGAACAATCAGCGGGGCGTAGTAGTGGTTTATGTGCTCATGCTTTGGCCGACAAAATTCAATATGTAGCGAAAGACTATGCTGAATTTGGCGGCTTAAAAAAATCTGGTTTTGAGCTTTATCATGCGCAATTAAAAGCGTGGTGTGATTCAGAACACAGCCATCCTGCGGTTAGTATTGTTTACCAATATATCGCCAAAGGCAAAGTGGTAGCAGATTTAATTGCCGAAAAAGTGCTACATACTCAAGATGGGCAATTGCTTACAAAATGGCAAGGTGAGGGAGAAACTCCTGCATTACTTAAAATTCTACCAAAAGAAAAAGGCTTATTTGATCAAGGCTCTGCGCTGGTATGTTGGAGCGTTGAAATACCCGGCGATCCACAATCGAAAACTTGGCTTGATCCAAGTATTCAGCAAAGTTGGATTGCATTTGATAGCCAAAATGGCGATAGCACTACTTTGTGTTATGCCACAGGCGAAGACAAGCTTGTAGCGAGTAATCATCCTGCAAAAATTCGTCACAGTGGAGATAAAGCGAAACTTATTTCAGCTAATGATAAAAGCGGTTATACCTTCCGAGGTCGCTTTTTATCAAATGAAGAAGCGTGCAATATTAGCTTTGAAGTGACACAAAAAGCGCACAATGCGCTGCGCTGTTTATTAACTAAACAAAGCGTGTTTAGAAATGGCGATCAAGTGTATTTAGCGTGGGCGGTATCGGGTAAAGAGCTGCCCAAACCTACCGAACTCGATTTTAATGATTTAGCCAGTTTCTTAGAAAAAACTGACAACGTAGATCACACTCAAGATTTAGGTTTAGCTTATGCCAATCAGTTAAAGCGCTATTTTAACGGTATTAAAAGCAAAAACCAGTTGGATGATAACGAACAAATTGCGCTGTTAGGGCTTGATTCTGCCACGCCTGGGCGAATGGGCATATTGTATTACCGTGAAACAATAGCAAAAGAGTTTTTAGCTCGATTAGAGCAGTGGCAACGCGATCTTGGCTGGCCACAAAGAGTTAAAATCAATGAACAGTGGCAAAGGGTCAATAGCGCCCCAAGTTTATACAGATTGCTTGATGGCGTGTATGGCGATGTACTTAAATCAGCCGATACTTTAAAGAAAAACCTCATTACGCGTTTATACCCGTGTATCGTCGAGGGCAAACCGATACCGCAGGATATTATGCAAAGCGCGTTTCACCGTGCAGTTAATCGAGTCGCCTATAAATCAGATCAAACGTGGCTTTGGTTGCAAAATTTAGGCATAGCCTGTTCATTGATCAAAGGGTTTTACACCCGAACCACCAATTCAACTATTCAAAAGGAATACCCAATGGCATTACAGCAAGAGAATGCTAGTCGCGACTATTTGTTTGGTCGTTTACTGGCGGTGGCAAACAAGGTTGAAAAAATAGCACTATCAAGTAGCGAAGCAAATCGTTTAACAACGGCTGAACGGTTTATGTCTCAATTTGTTAATAGACCGTCTTCAACATGGCTAAATATTAGTAATGCTTTAGTACCTTATCAACAAAGACTATTCAATAATTATCAAGGATATGACAAAGCAACAAAAGTATTGATTAGTCAAATTACAGATATGTTTGAGCCCGCAGGCTTCACGTCAAATCAAAAACTAAGCCCCGAATTTTTGTTAGGTTTTCATAATCAAATGATGTGGCTAGAAACTCATAAAATTGAAAAAGGTCAGTGGGTTAAAAAAGCGACGCCTGAACAGACTACAGAATCACTAGAAGAAACAGTTTAAGAAAAGGAACCTCATTATGTCATTACAAAATAAAATCGATTTCGCCTTAATTTTTAACGTATTAAACGCGAACCCAAACGGTGATCCTCTAAATGGCAATCGTCCGCGTACAGACTACGATGGCTTTGGTGAAATTACTGATGTGTGTTTAAAACGCAAAATTCGCGACCGTTTACAAGAAGCCGGAGAGAGCATTTTTGTTCAGTCGGATGAAAAGAAATCAGATGGTATGACAAGCTTACGTAATCGCGCTGAATCTGACGAATTTGGCCTAGGTAAAGACGCATTCAACAGTAAAAAAACTGCTCCAACTGAAGCTGCTAAATTATGTTGTGAAAAATGGCTTGATGTGCGTGCATTTGGGCAAGTGTTTGCGTTTAAGGGCACTGGCTCTGATGGGGTTTCAATTCCAATTCGTGGGCCTGTAACCATTCAAAGTGCTTTTAGTATCGAGCCTGTGAGCATTACCAGTACACAAATTACCAAAAGTGTTAGCGGTGAAGGAGATGGCACCAAAAAGTCATCTGATACCATGGGTATGAAACATCGCGTAGATAAAGCAACTTATGTTGCCTTTGGTGCAATGACGCCACAATTGGCTGAAAAAACAGGTTTCACAAATGAAGATGCAGACAAGATTAAAAATGTATTGGTAAAAGTGTTTGAAGGTGATGCGTCTTCGGCACGCCCCGAAGGCTCTATGGGTATCTCACACCTTATATGGTGGCAGCACGACTCTAAGTCTGGGCAATATTCGTCTGCGAAAGTGCATAAAACGCTTCGTGATTATATTGAAAAGGGCTTACCACTTGAAACATCAGCACTTAATGATTCACTTATGAGTTCATTACCAAACTTAGAACCAGAAGTTATTGAAGGTTTCTAATTTTGGATGCTCGCCTAGTCAACATCTCAGCCTTGCAGCATTTTGCATTTTGTCAGCGCCAATGTGCGCTGATCCACCTTGAGCAAGTGTGGCAAGAAAACTACCTAACCGCACATGGTAGGCAGTTGCACGAACGGGTAGACAATGGTGAGCCAGAAACACGAAAAGGTGTGCGGTTTGAACGTGGCGTAGTCGTTTCTGCGCCACAACTAGGCTTAACTGGTAAACTCGATTTGCTAGAACACCATAAAGCAAGTAATCAATTTATACCTGTTGAATACAAACGCGGAAAACCTAAAACTAACGACATAGACAAAGTGCAGCTTTGTGCACAGGCAATGTGTATTGAAGAGATGCTCACCGTTGAAGTTAAGCAAGGTGCACTTTGGTATTGGCAAACACGAAAGCGTATTGAAATCGAATTTGACCACATATTACGAACACAAACCCAAACACTCATCACGCAAGTGCAGCAATTATTTAAGCTTGGTAAAACACCCGCCCCGACATCAGGTAAGCACTGTAAAGCTTGCTCACTTATTGATATTTGTCAACCAAACTTAACAGAGCATGATGCTTCAAATCGTTATATCGCAACATTATTTAACACGGGGGCTGAATGAAAAAACTGCAAAATTCGCTTTATATCACTAAAGACGGCGTGTATTTGCACAAGCAGCGTGAAACTTTGTTGATTGAGCAAAAAACTGAAGGCGTAAAGCAAAAATTGATGCAACTTCCAATACATTCTATCGGGAGTATATTTTGTTTTGGCAATATTATGGTTTCGCCGCAGCTATTAGGTTTTTGTGGTGAAAACGGTACTCACTTAGCCTTTTTCGATATGCATGGTCGATTTTTAGCGAATGTAGTCGGTAAGCAAACCGGTAATGTATTGCTACGCAGGCAACAGTTTAATGTTGACGAGTTAACCGCAAACGAACTAGCAAAGCATATTGTTGCCGCAAAAATCCGTTCATCGCGAATGTTGCTGTTGCGTTATCGGCGTAATCACACCGCGACACAACACATCGAAAAAGCAATAGAGCGTTTAAAACAAATTATTGAGCAGCTTAAAGGCGTGACTTCCTACGACACAATTTTAGGGCTAGAAGGTGAAGCTGCATCACATTACTTTGCTGCGTTTGCTGATATGTTTAAAGCTAATGCTGAAAAACAGCTATTTGATAAGCGCACACGCAGGCCGCCTAAAGATCCTGTTAATGCTGTAATTTCTTTACTCTATTCAGTGCTTGGGCAAGAAATTAGTGGTGCCTTGCAAGGTGTAGGCCTTGATCCACAAGTAGGTTTTTTACATAAAGAAAGACCAGGTAGAAACAGTTTGGCCCTCGATATTTTAGAAGAGTTTAGAGCCTATATCGTCGATAGTATTGCATTAAGGCTCTTTAACAACCAAATCCTTAATGTTAGAGACTTTGAGACTGATAGTTTAGGTGGCGTTACCATAAAGGATGATGCTCGGAAAAAAGTGTTTCAAGCATATCAAGCCAAAAAACAAGAAGAGGTTATCCACCCTTTTTTACAAGAGAAACTGCAAATTGGTTTGTTACCGCATATTCAAGCGATGTTATTGGCGCGCCACCTACGTGGTGATTTAGCTCACTACCCGCCATTTGTGATTAAAAAATAAGGAGTATGAACCATGATGGTATTAGTCACTTATGATGTGTCGTTTAGCAGTGAGGATGGGCAAAAGCGCCTACGACAATTGGCAAAGGTATGTTTAGATTATGGCGTTCGCGTGCAATACTCTGTATTCGAATGCGAAGTTGACCCAACCCAGTGGCTAATTTTCAAAGACAAGCTGTTATCTATCTACGACCCTGAAGTAGACAGCCTGCGCTTTTATAAACTTGGCAAACATTGGCAAAACAAGGTTGAGCATCATGGTGCTAAAGTTGCCTTAGACATATTCCGAGGTACCCTTATTTTATAATCGCTAGGATATCGTTCTCAGTAAAACACTGGGGATTTAGCGATGATGTAAGTTCTTTAAAAATATAGAAAATAAATCTTATTTAGAAATTATTACAAGTCATTGAGGAGTTGTTGTTTATCGTTAGCGGAAAACAATGAATTGTGTTAGTTTTATTGCGCCTTTGAAAAAAGGCAGTCGCGCCTCCCGCAGGCGCGTGGATTGAAACTCACCGTTTTGGCGTGTGATCAGCGCCATTGTTGGTCGCGCCTCCCGCAGGCGCGTGGATTGAAACGGTTTAGATGATCCCGAAATAGACATTGATTTAATGTCGCGCCTCCCGCAGGCGCGTGGATTGAAACAAAGTAAAACTGAGCAATGGGAATGGGCCAATAAGTCGCGCCTCCCGCAGGCGCGTGGATTGAAACAAAGTAAAACTGAGCAATGGGAATGGGCCCGTAAGGTCGCGCCTCCCGCAGGCGCGTGGATTGAAACTAACTAATAAACAGCTATATAAC
>Ga0209452_1000295_pt1 | contig 12243 bp, 8 predicted proteins | sample WorMetimpBELIZE1_FD_187388 | JGI IMG/M metagenome (GOLD analysis project Ga0209452, IMG submission 187388) | Marine gutless worms symbiont microbial communities from Max Planck institute for Marine Microbiology, Germany - Olavius imperfectus... | ecosystem: Host-associated > Annelida > Digestive... | reverse complement strand
TTTTCCAGCTTATGTACAGGGCGAGTTGCTACCTGAGGGATATTAAGTACGACAGTCGAGCTTAAACCTTTGCTATCTGTGGCGGTCAGCAGTAGTGAGTAATCACCGGCTGGCGCCGTATAGTTCGGGCGACCACTCACGGTAATCAGGCCGCTACCATCGTGGGCAATGTCGATGCCACTGGTGTCAGTATTACTTGAGACAGACAGTGTTACTGCGCCTGTTGTCCCTTCGCCATTGGCGAACAGTTGGCTAAAGTCGAGACTGGTAGGGTAGATCGATTGGTCGTGCATGAACGTCCAGTTAGCGTCTACCTCTTGTTGTAGCGCAGCGAGATCATCGTTAGCGTAGACAGGCGGCACGGCGCCATCGGCATCCACATTCAGTTCAAAACGAGCGGTTGCGATTACCTCGGCATCTTGAGCTGCGCTCTCTCTTAGTTCAATGATTAGGGCAAACTCACCGGCTTTGTCGATGGTATTGCTAGGGCTCACGCCAAGGTAGAGGTCATTCTTATCATTACCAGTACGACCAAGCATGAATTCAATGTTCGAACCGGTTAGCTGCGTTTGTGTTGCGTCTGCAATGTAGAAATTAACAGGGTCGATGACAACATTAGTGTCACTATTGGTAAAGAGGTCAGTGATATCGAACGCGTCGATGAAGTAGTCATTTGAGCCGTGCCCGCCAAATTTCAGATTCAGTGCATCTAGCGTGTTTTGTAGCTGCTGATAAATAACAGGGTTCACTACTGTCTTGTAGCTAGGAGTCTCAGGAGTCAGGAAGTCACCATCAACTGGTATCACCAAACTTGGGTCGGTAATATCCAGCGTTGGATCAGCGGCGATAGAGTCGGCTACCTGCTTAGCTTCTTTGGTGACATCTTCTATTTTTCCTTCATAGTCGACAGTTGGGTCTGCTTTTGTTTGGGTTAGGATTTGCGCAGTTTTATGTACTAGCGCCGCATCTGCATCACCACTGTTAGCTTCGGCAACAAAGTCTGAATACGGGTCTAAATCCGCCATGCCTAAGTTGGTTTGAACCGCGCTGATGGCCTCGGACTCTGTTTTTCCTTTGTCCATCTCGATGGTCACAAGATCAGTAATTGGTGAAATTACTGCTGAATTGTTTGGTGCGCGGAATACTACTTCATGCTCCATCGCTTGACCTGATAAATCCATATCAACGGTATAAACACCGCTGTATTCAGTGGGGTCGATGGCTATTAATTTTGCTTGTGCATTGCCACTTGGAGTTAAAGTTTGAATGGCAAGAGTTGCTCCGCTAGGAATGGCCGTGTCGCCAATATTGAGTTGGCCGTTTTCATTGGTTAAACCAAGAAAAGTGTCACTGGCATCCCATTCTCCTTTTGTTCCTGATGGCTGCTCACCGTCAATAAAAACGACCGCATTTTTAAAATAACCATCAAAGCCTGTGATGACAGTACCGTTTACAGGGGTTCCACCGTTGGTTGGACTGTCACCGGAGTCACTACCACAACCGGTTAGAGCGATAGCGATTGACGCTGTTAGTACACTGATTCGTTTCATTTTTAAATGGTCCTTTGACGTTGTCATTCAGGCATTCATCATGAGTAATAAGCCACTGCCAATGCGCTGAATAGTGAATTTATCCTGAGGTACCATTCTGGGGATTTAAGAGTTAGGAAAGTAGGTACAAAAAAACGAAAAAAAACCGCAAAAAGATTTGTTCTTTTTGCGGTTTTAAATTTTTTAGCTAAAAAAGGGAGTATGGGTAAGAGTTACTTGTCGTTCTCTTTATTCTCTTCTGAGCCTTGCTTCTCAGCGCGCTCTTGCTTAATTTCGTTCGCTTTCTCTTGAATTTGAGCCGCTTTTTCTGCGCTTGCTTGTTTCACTTGTGCTGTTTTCTCTTTTGCTACCTCAGAGGCTTTGTTGGAGTAGTCTTGTAAAACGACGTCAAGTGCTTCAAAGCGAGGGTGAAGTTTGTAGCTCTTAAACATAAGAATATTTAAGAAGATAAAACCGATCAGTAGTACAGGGAAGCCGATATCGAGTACGTTGAACACTTCAGGAGGAATGCCGATAAAATCACGGCTAGAGCTGCCGCCGAAACCGCTCATCATGTCAGCGAACTGAGAAAGCTCACGGTATGCTTGGTATAAGTTGTAGTAAAGGTAAGCCAAGCAAAGTCCACCCAGACCTTTAGCAACGATTTTTGGTAGACCCATCGCGCACGATACCGCGCCCGCTAACATCACCAATACGATGAAAAAGCCATAAAAGTCAGCACCTGTTACTGATGAGGTTGAGCCCCACATCTTAATTGTTACTGCTGGCAAGAAAGAGCCAATAACAATCAATGCGTAAGTTAAAGTGCCAAATTTATTCATTATTGGTGGTGCAGATTTGATTTGATTTTTTACCGTATCCATGTACATAACCTTTATTTATAAAATGAGTTATTCAACTCAATGATTTGAAATGGATTTTATATTTAAGTTGGGAAAAGTAAACGGACGTAAACAGAAAAAAAATGCGCAATTTATCGCAAAGTGATGAAAACCACACAATGTAGGGCATTGAATATTATCAATAGTTGGCTTTTACGGGGTGCTATTTTGTATGGTGGATCTGTTAATGGTAGTGAGGCGTGGACGAGATCGTTTTGAGTGAGCGTTCACTTCGTAAAGTCATTCGATGGGTGTTTAAAAACAGGTGGACGTTTAAACGTACCACCTGTTTGTGTTTGGTCTATGCAACCCCTTTAAAGTTATCGACCTCTTTACTTAGGCCTTGCATCGCATCAACAATTTTATTGCTCGCCGATTTGCTCTCTGAAAGCAGGCTTTCACTCTGATGGCCTTGGGCAACAATATTATCGATGTCACCACTGATTGCGTTCAGGCTAGTACTGCATGTGCTGGTCTCTTCTGCAATTTTAGTGTTCATGTCGAATAACTTACTCAGGTTAGAATGTAGCTCACCCAAAGAGTCTGCGGCTTGCTGTTGCTCGGCTAAGCTGCTCTCACTGCTGTCATGAATCGCTTTCATCTGCTCAGTAACATTGGCGGCAGCCGCCATTAAGCTATTGATGATCTCTTGTATCTCAGTTGTCGAAGTGTGGGTTCGTTGCGACAAGCTACGTACCTCATCGGCTACTACTGCGAATCCTCGGCCGTGTTCACCCGCGCGTGCCGCTTCAATCGCCGCATTGAGCGCCAGCAAGTTAGTCTGTTCTGAGATTGCACTGATCACTTCCAACACTTTTAGGATGCGGTCGGTATGGATATTGAGTTCATGCAAATCATGCTGGCTCTTCTCCATATTGGCTTGTAGCTCTTGTGTGCTGCTTACACTGCTGTTCATTACTGACTGTGTGCTAATAAGAGATTGCTGACCACTTTGCGATACGGTTTTTATTTCAGAGCAGAAGTTGGCTAAACCATCTAACGCGACGTTAATTTGCTGGGTGGTGGCCGCGATATTATCGAGCGAGCTTTGCTGCTGTTCAGCGGCATAATTGACTTGGTCTGAATTTGCTTTGAGCGTATCGGCGGAATGAGCCGAATGATTGGTGGCGACCTTCACTTGGCACAATGCTTGACGTAATGTGTCGAGCAATTGGTTGAATTGCTTTGCGACATCACCAATCTCGGCTTCGTCATCCACTTCAATACGCTGACTGAGGTCTAGTTGTGAAGTGACCTTTTCGATCCCTTGGGCGAGCTGTTGTAATGGTTGTACCAAAGCGCGCACCAGCAAGAACATAATCGCCATTGCAACGCCGCCGACAATCAGAGCGACAAACAACGTTTTCCAAGCCATGGTTAACATCGGGGCCATCAATTGAGAGGTCGGGATTTCCAGAACCGCAAAGCGCTGAACAGTTTCAACCCAATGGGTTGCCACAAAATAACTTTTACCATCAATGGTGCGAGTTTCTATTTGATAACTTTGGCTTTTATCCAGCAGGCCTGCCAGTGCTTGCTCACTGTTGTCAGCATTGATAATGCTTTGCTCTGGGCGTACATCGACGTGGCCAAACTCATCGACTAATAAAGCATTTCCATGTTGACCGACATTATGGGTTTGCACCAATGTCACCATGTCATTGACGTTCACTCCAAGGCCTGCCACGACAAGCGGCTCAGTAGAGTCACTTTTTAGCGCGTTACTGCGATAGTTGATGAACAAGAAGTTTTCGCCGTTAACCTCATCCAGTGTCAGCTCGTACTTCTTACCGGTATTGAGAAAGTCACCGTAGAAATTACCATTCACATAATCGGCTAACAACTGGCGTTTAAAGCCGCCAAACGCTTCACTGTAGTATTCTTGGCCATAGGCACTTTGCGCGGTTAGAAATAGGATGTCTGCATCAGACAGGGCTTTGATTTCACTAAAGCTAGTTTGAATGCTGCTGGTATCTGCGGCTAGGTCTGGTTGGTTGAGCCAGTCAGCTACTCGTAATGATTCTGTCAGTACCATCGCGTAGTTAATGGATGGCAGTAACGAGTTGCTGATCTTCGCGCCTAAACTGTCGAGCTGCTTAGGAATGGTTTCTTCAACTAAAGTGCGTTTTTGCAAATCGTAATCATGAAAGCCGAGATAAAGTGCAACACTTGAAATACTCAATAACGTCAACAACGAAAAAGTGACGTAAATTCTGGTTCGAATAGATAAATGAGTCCATTTGCTCATCGAGGTTCTCCCTAAATAGATCAACCCCACCTCATCAGTGTTACTGATTTGTTATGTGGAATTATGTGCATATCTATTTTAAAGGCCTGAGATTGAACAGAATATTACAAACACGGTTAGATGAAGCGTTCGGGGAGTGTTGTCACACGAAAGTACTATTTTTGCAGCCTATTACATGCAGGGCGTTTGATTGATTAAGATATTGATTTGTTGTTGATAGTTGTGAGGATAGAGCTATTACTTTATTAATAAAAAACACGCTAGAACTAACGAAAGTTTTAGCGTGTTTTTTTAGGTCGCTAGCTCAGCGCTTATTGATGATCGATTGCAAAATTATTTCAATCAACAGCAGGCGATCTGAGTAGCCAATTGTGTATTTATTAACGCATGGTAACGAATTCTTCGCTGCCCGTTGGGTGAATGGCAACGACAGAGTCGAAGTCTGCTTTAGTTGCGCCCATCTTCATTGCGACGCCGAAACCTTGGATCATTTCATCAACGGTAAAGCCGATGCCATGTAGGCCAACCACGGTTTCTTCTTCACCGGCACAAACAAGTTTCATCTTACATGGTTGACGGTGCTTGGTTACCGCTGTGTACATCGCCGTAAAGCCAGAGGTGTACACTTTCACGTTCTCTTTGCCGTACTTCTCTTCTGCTTCTTGAGTCGTTAGACCGATAGTACCAATTGGTGGGTGGCTAAATACTACGGTTGGAACTAGATCGTAGTCCATCTTCGCATTGGTTTTGCCATTAAATAGACGCTCAGAAAGCTGACGACCTGCTTTAACCGCGACAGGTGTTAGTTCGATACCGCCTTCCATGATGTCACCAACACAGTAGATGCCTTTCACATTAGTTTGTTGGTATTCATCTACTTTGATGTAGCCGCGATCGTTAGTTGCAACGCCTGTTGAAGCAAGGTTGATTGCATCCGTTGCTGGGTGACGACCGATAGCCCAAATTAGGGTATCAACGTTTTGGCTTTCACCGTTTTCTAGGTGAAGAGTCAGGCTACCATCGGCTTCTTTTACTACTTCTTTTGGTACAGAGTGAGTATGTAGTGTTGGGCCTTCGGCATTCATTACTTCGACTAGCGTTTCAATGATCATTGGGTCAAAGCTACGTAGTGGTGATTCTTTACGGCAGAATAGGTGCGTTTCTGTACCTAGTGCGTGAAGTACACCGGCGATCTCAACTGCGATATAACCTGCACCAATAACCGCGACGCGTTTTGGTTGTTCATTAAGCTCAAAGAAGCCATTTGAATCGATGCCGTATTCAGCGCCTGGAATGTTTGGAATCGTCGGGCGGCCACCAACAGCAATTAGGATGTGATCGGCAGTGTAATGCTCGCCATTAACTTCAACGGTTTTTTCGTCAACGAATTTAGCAAAACCTTTGATTACGTTTACTTTGTTGTTGCCAAGTACGCGGTCATAAGATTGGTGAATACGGCCAATGTACGCTTGACGGCTTTCAACCAATTTCGCCCAATCAAAGCCTTTTACGTCCACATCGAAGCCGTAGTCTTCTGCGTAAAGGTTCATCGCTTCTGCTACTTGCGCGCCATGCCACATTACTTTCTTAGGCACACAACCTACGTTTACACAGGTGCCGCCAAGGTCTTGAGCTTCAATGAGCGCTACTTTTGCGCCGTACATTGCCGCGCGGTTTGCTGATGCGATGCCGCCTGAACCGCCACCGATACAGATGTAATCAAAATGAGTCGCCATTACTTTCTCCAATTATTGTTAGGGGAGGTAAAGAGCTTTGTTACTCTTTCCTCAAGCTCCCTGCTTAATTTGTTTGGTTAATATCCTATATGGAGGATGGAAAGGTTGAACACAATCCATCCTTACTAAATTTCTGGGTTAGCTCTCGCTTTATGATTGATCTATTCAGCTAACCCTAAAGGTCTGTTTTGGTCAGATCCGATTTTTACTCAGGAACAATCCACTCTACTTTGAAGTGACCGGTTGCCGGTGCAATCGCTTCTTTCAAGAAAGGTAGAATGTCGTTCATTTGGCTTTCTAACTTCCACGGCGGGTTAATCACAATCATGCCTGATGCGGTCATACCGCGCTCGTTGGTATCAGCCGAAACGCCGAGTTCAATTTGTAGAATCTTGCGAATGCCAAGGCCCTCTAAGCCTTCAATCATATCTTCGATATCACAGCGGTTAACCACTGGGTACCAAATCGCGTAAATACCAGTTGCCCAACGCTTATGGCTTTGCCAAATCGCTTGTACAACATCACGGTACTCTTTAGCCAGCTCATACGGCGGGTCAATCAATACTAAGCCACGACGCTCTTGCGGCGGTAGGCTTGCTTTGAGTCGCTTAAAGCCATCTTCTTGGTAGATGCTGACTTGACGATCACGGTGGAACTCTTGTTCCAGTAACGGATGGTCACTTGGGTGTAGTTCTGTCAGTACCATACGGTCTTGTTGACGGATTTGCGCGCGAGCTACACGCGGTGAGCCTGGGTAGTAACGCAATTTTTCGCCATTGTTTAAGGCTTTGATCGCTTCAATGTAGCTGCTGATTTCTTCTGGTAAATCAGCGTGCTTCCAAATTCGCTCAATACCTTGTTTGTATTCGCCAGTTTTCTCAGACCATTCGTGAGTTAAGTCGTAACGACCCACACCAGAATGGGTATCGTGATAAACAAAAGGCTTATCTTTTTGCTTGAGTGAATCAAGGATAAGGCTTTGAACAATATGCTTTAATACATCGGCATGGTTGCCGGCGTGAAAACTGTGGCGGTAACTAAGCAAGGGAACTCTCTCGAAATGGCCTTATTAGCCATAATCAAATCAAAAACAGATAAGGGTGATTATATACCCAAACGGCTTTCGGTTGATGCCAATTTGTTATGGATAATTCATGTTTGATTACAAGCCTACTATTGAAAATCGCTTGGCTTACCTATATTTAGTAAAGACGTGACAAATAAATAAAAGACGAACTCGTCAGTTTGCTGACCTCAAAAAAAGGAATGCTTTATGTCTAATCCACTTCTTACCTTTACGGACTTACCACCGTTTTCGCAAATTAAACCAGAGCACATTAAGCCTGCAGTCGAGCAAGCGATTAACGAATGCCGTGACAAAATTGAGCAAGTGCTAGAAGGCAACACTCAACCAAGTTGGGATAATCTAGTTGCGCCAATTGAAGAGGTGGATGATCGCTTAAGCCGCATTTGGTCACCTATCGGCCATATGAACTCGGTAGTGAACAGTGATGAGTTACGTGAAGCTTATGAAAGCTGCTTGCCACTGCTTTCTGAGTACGGCACTTGGGTTGGTCAGCACAAAGGCTTATTTGATGCATACAAAGCAATTAAAGCCAGTGACGAGTTTGCACAGCTAAACCAAGCGCAGCAGAAAACCATCACAGATGCGCTGCGTGATTTTGAATTGTCAGGCATCGGCTTACCAGCTGAAGATCAGCGTCGTTATGGCGAAATCAGCAAGCGCATGTCAGAGCTAAGCTCGCAGTTTTCAAACAATGTGTTAGACGCCACTATGGGGTGGACGAAGCAAGTTACTGACGAAGCGCAGCTTGCGGGTATGCCAGAGTCAGCACTAGCGGCGGCGAAAGCGGCTGCAGAAGCGAAAGAGCTTGATGGCTACCTACTCACGTTAGATATCCCATCTTATCTACCAGTAATGACTTACTGTGATAACCAAGAGCTGCGTAAAGAACTGTATGAAGCGTACGTTACGCGCGCGTCCGATCGTGGCCCAAATGCGGGCAAATGGGATAACTCAGAAATCATCGCTGAGAAGCTAAAACTGCGTCATGAAATCGCTCGTATGCTTGGCTTCAATACTTACAGCGAAAAGTCGCTTGCAACTAAGATGGCAGAAAACCCATCTCAAGTGCTTGGTTTCTTGAATGACTTAGCGACTAAAGCAAAACCACAAGGTGAGCGTGAAGTTGAAGAGCTACGCCAGTTTGCTAGCAAAGAGTTTGGTGTAAGCGAACTTAACCTTTGGGACATCGCTTACTACAGCGAAAAGCAGAAACAGCATCTGTTCCAAATCTCGGATGAAGAGCTACGTCCTTACTTCCCTGAATCAAAAGCGGTCAGTGGCCTATTTGAAGTGCTAAACCGTGTCTTTGGTATGCGTGTTGAAGAGCGTCAAGGTATCGATACATGGCATGAGTCAGTACGTTTCTTCGATATTTTCGATGGTGATAACACACTACGCGGCAGCTTCTACTTAGATTTATACGCTCGTGAGCACAAACGTGGCGGCGCATGGATGGATGATTGTCGTGGTCGTCGAATTACATTGTCTGGCGATCTGCAAACCCCAGTGGCCTACCTAACTTGTAACTTCAACAAGCCTGTGGGTGATAAGCCAGCACTGTTTACCCATGATGAAGTTGTGACACTATTCCACGAGTTTGGTCATGGTATCCACCACATGCTGACTCAAGTAGACGCAGGTGCGGTTGCGGGTATCAGTGGTGTGCCGTGGGATGCAGTTGAATTACCAAGTCAGTTCCTAGAAAACTGGTGTTGGGAAGAGCAAGCGTTAGCGTTTATTTCTGGTCACTATGAGACGGGTGAAGCGTTACCAAAAGAGATGCTAGATAAGATGCTAGCAGCGAAGAACTTCCAATCTGCGATGTTTATTCTGCGTCAGCTAGAGTTCGGTTTGTTTGATTTCACTCTACACACGGAATACGACCCAGAAGTAGGCCCTCGTGTGTTAGAGACGCTAGCGGAAGTGAAATCGAAAGTGGCCGTGCTGCCAAGCCTTGAGTGGAACCGTTTCTCTCACAGCTTTAGCCATATCTTTGCAGGTGGTTACAGCGCAGGTTATTACAGCTACCTATGGGCAGAAGTGCTTTCGGCTGATGCTTACTCTCGCTTTGAAGAAGAAGGCATCTTCAATAAAGAGACTGGCCTAAGTTTCCTTAATAACATCCTTGAAATGGGTGGCAGTGAAGAGCCGATGGAGCTATTTAAGCGCTTCCGTGGTCGTGAACCACAAATTGATGCGTTGCTGCGTCATGCAGGCATTAGTGCTTAATTGATTGAACATGAATAAATAAAGCCTTCCAGTGGAAGGCTTTATTTTTATGTCTCTTTTAAATGTGGATTTGTTTATAGCAACGACTTAAGACAGCTTAGAACGAATCAACTTATCGATAGAGATAGGCCCTGCACCCCAAACAACCACAATCAAGATCATTAATCCCCACAGCTGGTGGTCGTAGAAACCTTGCTCCCAAAGTACAGGGTAAGAAACCACGGCAATAATATTGAATACGAATAAGATCGCGGCCATCGGGCGAGTTAGCAACCCAAGGGCTAAGAACACTGGCAGAATCAGCTCTGCAGCTGTACCCATGTAAGCAGCAAGTTCCCAGGGTAATAGCGGCACTTGGTACTCCAGTTCAAACAGATAAAGTGTGCTATCCCATGAAGCAATCTTCACTAGCCCTGAGTTAAAGAACACCCAGGCGACCCATAAGCGGCAAAATAGCAGTAATAAAGGGACGAATCCGCATTGCAGTTTTCCCACTAAGGCGTCATAGCTTTGAACCAGTGGATGTGATGTGTGAGATTCAGACATAGCGCTCTCCTTAGTGGTGATGTTCATTCATGGTGAGTCCCGCGACAATACCCAGCTCAATCACTTGATTGAGTTCAGAGAGTAAGTCAGGTGGGATTTCCCCAAGTGTTTTCTGTTGTTGTAATTGTTCGATGAGTTGAAAAGCCTCTTTTGAAAGTTCGAGGCTCCATGGACTGCCATCGATATGGCATGCCACTAATCCTTGTTCAGGCTGATGGATGTCGAGGCCATCAAATTCACCACTAGATATCGCCGCTTGTAGTGAATAGACCGCGAAGTGACTGCTAAATAGCTGCACATCGGGGCGTAAATGGAAGCGTATTTCCCCATGATGAGAGGGATCAATGTTGGCTAAGTGTGCTAACGGAATCAGTCCATCAGCGCTGTGTACTGAAAATCGTTGTTGGCTGACATCGCACGCCCATTCAAACTTGGCCACTTCAACGCAATAGGGCGCCGCTTCAATCACCGCCTCAAACTGCTGTAAAGTTTGTTCAAAATGTTCACCGTAATAAGTGACATTGCCTTCAGTGAGAGGATGGCTTAACACATGTTGACGCGCGACTTGGTTAAAGCACTCTTCACCAACCAAGGCATGTAGCATTGGGTAGGTGGCTTCTAACACTTCACTCAAGCTAATGATGAAGTTGTTGCGATAAATCTGCATGCGCTCATCCGCGCTAAATTGGTCACTGATAATGTGGCAATCTTCTCCCTTCGCTTGATAGTGCAACGCCTTGGCAAATTGATTTTGTAGTTGGTGCAGGGAGATAGAACCATCAGCGTTATTCACATCAGAACGACTCATAGCGCCACCTTTAAGCCTGATTGGGTCTGCTCTAAATCAAACAAGCGTTGACTGGCTTTACTGGCTTCTGCGAGCAGTACATCCGGTTGTGGGATGTCTAAATCCCATTCGATTAAAGTGTGTCTTACGCCATTTTCTGATACCCATTTCTCATAAAGTTGCCAAACGTCGTCACTGACTGGGCGGCTGTGGGTATCAATCCAGATTTCACCTTTATCGAGATGTTTGATAGTAAAACCTGCCAAATGAATTTCATCGACAGCAGCGGCAGGTACACCCGCTAAAAAGGTTTCGCTACTGAATCCATGATTGAAAGCGGATACATGCACGTTATTAAAATCGAGCAGTAAGCTGCATTCAGTGCGTTGATGTACTTCGGCTAGAAAGTCCCACTCTGAAATGGTGGAGTGTTGGTATTTTACATAGCTAGACGGGTTCTCAATCAGCAGTGGTCGCTTGAGCGCGTCTTGCACCTGAACCACGTTACGACAAAATACATCCAATGCTTCTTCGGTATAGGGCAATGGTAGTAAGTCATTAAAGTGATGGCCGCCGTTTTCACTCCAACTGAGATGATCCGAGACCAAAATGGGTTCTACTTCATCGACCAGTTGCTTGAGCTGTTGAATATGGGCTGGATTGATAGGGTCAACACTACCCAGTGATAAGCCAATCCCGTGACAGCTGAGTTGATAATCTTCGCGAATCTTGTGCAGTTGTTGTCGAGATGGTGCGTTGGGTTGGAAGTAGTTTTCGCTGTGAATTTCTAACCAAGTTAATTGCGCAGGCTCAGTCAAAAAGAAGTCCATATGCGGGGAGCGTAAACCTACTCCAACCATCGAGTGTTGGGCAGCTGACGTCACGATAAAATCCTTGTTGTAGTTTTAGAAATTAAGGTGTGCTAGTTGAGCGTTAGCACACCTCTCTTTATCGATTGGTTGTGGTGCAGATTAAGAAGAGCTCGTGCTACCACCAGTAAGCTTGCCACATAGTCCTTTAGGAACGACTACGAAAGCATCTGATTGGTTATCTTCTTTTGAAGTACCGGCACAAGAGCTGGTTTTAGTCGCACAGTCATTTTTGCCGGCTTTTGCTACGCCATAGCATTTTTCTTTTTCCGCAGCGACAGCTGGAGCTGCTGTGAGCATGGTGCCACCT
>Ga0209452_1000293_pt1 | contig 12304 bp, 8 predicted proteins | sample WorMetimpBELIZE1_FD_187388 | JGI IMG/M metagenome (GOLD analysis project Ga0209452, IMG submission 187388) | Marine gutless worms symbiont microbial communities from Max Planck institute for Marine Microbiology, Germany - Olavius imperfectus... | ecosystem: Host-associated > Annelida > Digestive... | reverse complement strand
GCCCAGTGGTGCCAAATGGTTACACTACAAAGTGTTCAAAGCCATACTGGTCTAACCCACCATTTTTATTTTTTTTGACGTTCGGGCACTCTGGCGCTCAGTCCTGAGCGCCAGAGTGCCCGAACGTCAAAAAAATAAAAATGGTGGGTTAGACCAGTATGGCTTTGAACACTTTGTAGTGTAACCATTTGACACCACTGGGCTTGAAAGGGTTAAGCTGACATACAACTGATGTCAGCCGTATGGCCAGCTCAGTTAACGGCCCAAGCCAATGTCTGTATGCCAGCACCAGCAGTCCTGGTAATCGCATTATGGTTACACAGAGCTCAGTCAGGTCTACCTGGATACGCGCAGTAAAACGCTCTCTTTTATTACAAATCATTCAGCAGCCAGAGTTTAACCAAACAAGTTGATTTAGTGATAATGTACTAAGACATCCTATAGTACGTATCAGATGTTTACTATCTGCCCAATGCATCAGTAGCATTGGCAGATTATATAATGAGTTAGTTTGTTGCCAGTCAGTCTGTCACATGAAACGAGTTGAACACTCTTATATTATGGTATCAACAGAAGAACAAAGTCTCATTCTGCTGAATGTGAACTTTTAGTAGACTGTTACATTTGAAATGGTAAAAAACTCAGTTTAAGAGACAGTGTAAAGCTCAGAGCTACAAAGCAGCAGAGATCATTTTGCTATGTCACAAGGTAATGTGCCTTTCCCCTCTGGACCTTTACACGCGAGCTCATACCGAGACCATTACAAACACTAGTCACACTTGTGATGACAGCTCAGACTATGTCTTTTCGTTATGAGCTCGCTTTTAAATGGTCCAACTGAGGAAAATAGCAAAATAATCTCTGCTTTTTTTGTAGATCTGGCCTTTACACGGTCTCTTAAACTGAGTTTTTTCTACAATTATCTATGCTGTTTTAGAAAATGTTATCGCACAGTAATTCTTCTGGTACCTCACTTGGTGGCTGCTGCCACCATCTTGAATTTTAGACAAATGCTAATTTGGGCCCTATTGACCCTCATACGGCTAATGTCTATCCATATACCAAATTTTAGACAAATATCTCCAATGGTCACCGCGATATGCCGCAAAAATACAAATCCAAGATGGCGGCTCCCGCCATCTTGAATTTTGCCAAAGTGAGATACTGGGCTACAGTAACACCTATATGGCCAATATCTGCCAGTGTATCGATTTTGACAAAAATATCTTCATTTACGACAGAGATATAGCCAAAAATCGAAAATTCAAGATGGCAGCCGGGGAGTAAAGGTAGGTTTTGCTCACGTCGGTCGCAGGTTAAACTACGAGATGCCACATGAAACGTAGGTAATGCCTGAACGCTTTATCAGTGATTGTCTTGTAACAACAAGGTGCTATACAAATGCATGGTTACACTGTACATTATTGGGATTCTTTGTGGCAGATTTTTGATGGCTGGATGCCCTTTCTGTCACCAACCAGTGCTTTACTGGACCTCACCTTCAGCAATACATCTCACCACAACTAATTCCTGAGGAAACTGACGACAGTGATTATTTTTAAGCTCTCACAACATACTGTTACTAATTACCGCACGAGCATATGCGAGGGTGGTCTTGGGAGTCGTAATTCTGTCCGTCCATCTGTCACACGCGTGCATTGTGACAAAACTAAATGATGCACTGCAGATATTTTTATATCACACGAAAGGGCCATCACTCTGTTACTCTGATACCAAGAGTGGTTGGTCAGCGACGCCCCCTTCCCTCTGAAATCTGCGCTCAAATTGACTGACCCCCTTCGAAAAACGCCGACTTCGACCGATTTCCTCTCATAACGTCTCAACCGTTGGAGATAGCGAAAAAAGTTCGATTACGACGAATATAAAGTCAACCACGGGCTTTCCAATGAACCATAGATGGAGTGCATACGAAACCCCTAAGTGCCCTAAAGGGTGGCTCAAATAGCGATTTTTTCGCTTTTTGAGTATAAGTCAACGGGTGATCGTCTTAGGCGCTGTCAACTTAGTTCGCCGGTGAGTGTCCTAAAGATCTGATGGTCGGCGGCAATATTGATCACACCCACCGTCGACAAATGTATGTAGCAGCTAGGCCGTTTAGAAGAAACTGATTACCATATGATGTCGGTCTGTCATCGGCAGTGGAGACACTTGTGGGAATCCTCAAAAGAGTGATTGTTTGTCCCGCCGTTTACCCGCACTTTCTTGAAATCACCTATAGCTCGCGCGGTCTGTGCCATAGCTGAGCTACTTGTTTTAAAAATATTGCGGACTGCATGATATAACATGACTTTCACTAGTAAATCATGTAACAGACTTGCATGTTGCATACATAACACATTTACGTCGAACTGCCTATTATAATCTGACGTAACCATATCAATTGTATGTAAACTACCACAACAGCAGAAGTCTGTTGCACTAAGTCAAGTGTGAATTCAAAACACTGTTTGATAAAATCCAATACGCCACTTACTCCTTGGTGGAATCCAGTCATCATCATCATCATCATCATCATTACTGGACCGCTTCCATTGATGACGCTGACGTTTCTGGTGATGACGCATCTCCAGCAGTCCACGTGCAGGAGGACCTTTACGACATCGATAAACTGCAAAATTTAAAACAACTGATACTGTCAAATGTGCAAAAAAGCGAAAGTAGATTTGCGGCAATATGGCCGCCATCTTGGAAAATCTACAGAACGTCATAACTCTGTCAGCGATCGTCCAATTCGGATAACATTTGTTACTTTAGTGCAGAGTCACATGCCGATGACGACAAAAAGCTAAAAATCAAAACTGGAAGTAGACTTCCCAAATGGCATCCGTATATTTTCTAAATGCGGAGGTATTAGTATTTCAGCTATGGATTGAAATTGAAAAAAACAGATATAAATGTAAAAACTGCCGTTTTATAACAAGGTGTAAGGCCCATCATCAAGTGACACATATAAAACAGCAAAAATTAATTTCATCGCATCATGGGCCGAGGATATAATAAGGAGTGCATATTATATCCACAGCCCATGATGTGGTGAAATTAATTGCTGTTTTATGTGTCACTCAATGATGGGCCTTACACGTTGTTATAAAACGGCAGTTTTTACAATTATCTTACAAAAACATCCATCATTCTGTATAAAAATAAATTAAAATAGAAACTATGCACATTTTGGTATATTAACTCATTTTCAAGGACTTCTTGGGTGGCATAATTGATACCTTGAATCACTGCTCAAATACCACAACATCATCTAAGAGTTTCATATTTTGAAACTGGAGTAAGTGAACGGGAGTAACTGGACAGTTACCAGGCGGCTGGCCACGAATTGCATTCTCAGAAGTGGCTGCAGTGCTACTACCATCTCGACTGTTGTTGTCTTCACAGTCTTCTTCACTGGAATCGTCCACTAGTGTGATACACACAAAGCCAACACAGAGTTAAATGTAATTACGTACTAGCACAGACAACAATACAGAAATGAATCACTTCTGCATGCCTTCACTTTTTAAAAATCACAACGGAATCCCAACCAGTTAGTAAGATGTCCAGTACAGGTCACAAGAAAACATTTATCCAGCAGCATATCATCAACAGCAGAACCAATATCTATAACATAAGCACTATTTTTCAACAGTTACCAGGCGGCTGGCCACGAATTGCATTCTCAGAAGTGGCTGCAGTGCTACTACCATCTCGACTGTTGTCTTCACCGTCTTCTTCACTGGATTCATCCACTAGTGTCATACACACAAAGCCAACATAGTTAATGGAATTAAGTACTAGCACAGACAATACAAAAATTAACAATAAGCCTGTTATCCGGAGTGGCGTATATCCCCTCATGCCGATCGCCGTCACTGCAAATAGTTCACAACACTGGCCATCAACGAGCAAGTGGTGGCCTGTTTCTCACACCACACACGGTCCGCGGCTGTACAGCCTAGTTTGTCGCACGAGGCTAACGACTGTGCAACGTGTTATCGATTTGATTTTTCAATTTTTGACCTTCGGGGCCCTGGGCCAAAGTTCACCAAAGGGGAGATGACCTACTACCCACTACCATCCTATAAAATTTCAGCCCAATCACGCAAATGGTCTATGAGATATGCGTTACCATTTTTTTCCACATTTTGGCGTGGGGGACTAACCCAAGTGCCAAAGTTCACCAAAAAAAGGAGATGACCTGCTAGACTCCTAGATCTACCATCCTGCAAAAGTTCATTGCCATATCTCAACCCATGCCGGAGTTATCTGTTAATAAATATCCTGCAGACAAAGAAACGGACAGAATGACAAACAAACAGTAACCGATATATCCCCAGCATGCCTATCGGCATGTGGGGATAACCAGTTCGGCATGGCTTCACTTTAAAAAATCACAACGGAATGCTTAATCAGTTTGCAAGATGTCCAGTACAGGTCACTAGAAAACATTTATCCAGCAGCATATCATCAACAGCAGAACCAATATCTATAACATAAGCACTATTTTTCAACAGTTACCAGATGGCTGGCCACGAGTTGCATTCTCAGAAGTGGCTGCAGTGCTACTACCATCTCGACTGTTGTCTTCACCGTCTTCTTCACTGGATTCATCCACTAGTGTCATACACACAAAGCCAATGTCACGATTCACAGTCGAGTCACAACTGGAAGCCAGAGGGAAAACACAAACTAAGTAGTGGAATAGAACTAAAACCTGGGGAGTAAGCAGCTAAGAGATGATTTGTTCACTATCAAGACAAAAACATGTATATAATTATACAATGAATTTTGTAATTTTAATTTCACATTTTCACAGTATTAACCAGGGCAGTAACGATCAGTGTGATTTTCGTTTTGATTTATTTTTTAGTTTTAGTTTCGTTTTCGTTTTCATCATTTTCTCGTTTTAGTTTTCGTTAACGAATTCGTTATTTTCTCGTTTTTCATCATTTTCGTTTTCGTTAACGAAAATCACACTGGTAACGATATGACAGGATATAAACTAATGAAAAGAGTAAGAACATAAACTAGTGCCTAAAGTTCGGATATTGACTAATGACAGGCTCACAGCCTCAGTTAGTCAGCTAATTATACCTAGAGTCGTAGTCTACAGACAAAGTGACTCTATAGACAAACTGACAAACTACCATACACACAGAGAGAGACAAAGACATATACATATATCATAGTCTGGTGCAACACAACCCATTCTATGCCTATAGAAAGCAAAACCAGCAATCTATAACAAGTAGCCTATCAAACACTGCAGCACAGCTAGGCCTACAACACACGAGTTGCACTCCGTACAACAGCTAGCAGGCAACTAGTCACTTGACTATACAAGTCAGCTCCAGTTTAAGCCACTTGGCCTGAGTTAGCCCATGCAGGTCCGTTAACACCAGCCAGGCCAACTCAGTCTCCCAGTTGGACTCAGCCTGAGTCATTGCCTCCAATGCACACTCCTCGCGCGACTGCTCCACGTGACAGCCAACACAGAGTTAATGTAATTACGTACTAGCACAGACAACAATACAGATATTAATCACTTTTGGATACTTTCACTTTTAAAAATTACAACGGAATCCCTAACCAGTTTGTTAAGATTTCCACTACAGGTTACAAGAACACATTCGGCAGCCTATCATCAGCAGCTGGAACCAATATCTATAACATAAGTACTATCTTTGTACACAAGAAAGAGAATTTCACACCTGGCACATTGACGTCAACATCGTCCAGATTTCGACCCTGGAGACTTCTAGTTTCTCCATGTTCCATAGCAAGGAGCAATTTGCTAACTTTGGCAACTTGCAGTGTTTGTTCTGGAAGGCGGTAAAATTCCCTATGAACGTCAATATTGTGGCCCAGAAACGTTGCTAGTAGATCTAATTCGTTTTTCCTCAATGCCAACATCTGTGACATAGTCGCCACATGTTTTCGCAGCTTTGTGCTGGTCAGAGTACTGGGATTTCTTGCTCCTGATTCGGCAGCAAAGCGTCTCAGGCAGTCACTGCTCCTGTAAGGCGTGTCTGAACTCCTCCTGGCAAAAAGAAATGCATTCGTCGGCAAGACACCAACGGATGATCTCAGTTCAAGTAACACATTGATTTGATCTTGAGATGACTTTGTCAACAGTACTGGTACTTTTCTTCCTCGCTTCCCTTCTGTGTATATGATTCGAAACTCCCTGCACAGTGCACGTTCAACCTCAGAAAGGCAGTTCTGGACGTCTTCACTGACGTTCGGCACATTACTACTCGTGTATGCGGACAATAACATTCTTTCTGCTTCGCCGCCACGGCGCCTGTTAAATATCACAACCTGGGTGAGCGTAACCTGGCACAACTCGCACCATACTGCAGCAGAATTCGTGCATGCCAACTTTTCAGTACATGCTTTAGCCTTTTTGGCCAGATGACTGTGAAGCATTTTCACGTCTTCAGCCAATGGCAAAACCAGTGGCTTATTAAACTTCCTCTGATGGAGAGACCTCAATGCATGTGAGGATATTTCATGGCACCATTCCGTGTCACAGAGAGACAGAAACTGCTTATACTTCTGTTTGTTTTCCACAAGGCCCTGTAGTGCACAGTTGTTGATCTGAATTCTTGTACATTCTTTCAACGAATGACCTATCTTAAGCGCTAAAGACGGCGTCTTGTAGACGTGCTCATCTTCATTAAATCCGCACACACTACGTACGGCTGTGACAACTGAATCAAAATACTGTGGGTCTAGGCAGTCTGCTAAACAGCCGACAGATACTGTTTTTTTCACTTCCAACAAAAAACGGCCCATCTGTCGAATGCGCTCTTTAATGTATGGAAATCTGTGCTTCACGTGGCTGTGCTTGAAGTGCAATCTGCTACCAAACTTCATGATCAAATCATCAACTCTCACAACTGAAGTAACATCATCTTGGTTCATTGCTGTCATAATGTCTCTCTTCAGACCCTCACTTGCCTCTGATGAAAAAGGCAACAGCAAGCTGCCCGAGCCTTGACAACGCTTATTGCTGCTTTCAGGGGGTTTAAATGGACATTTCTTCTGGTGTTTCCATAGGTTATGCTTCACATACATAGCCCGACAGTATTCACAGGGTATAAAGTCTTGAGATGAGTAGTCAGATGCTGATGGCCTCCTGACTGGTATAATTTCACCGTCATCTTTCTCCAGTACGTCAACATTATGCATGTAGTTTCCATCATTACGAAGCTTTTTCTGCATCAACAGTCGCCGTCTAGACTTCAAAGGCAAAGCTAGAAATCCAGCTACTTCATGCTCATTGCCATGCTTAAGCGTCATATGTCGTATCAATTTTGCTTGAGGCTTCTCACAAAATTTACAGAAGTCACGTTTATCCCATTTGCGACGAGTAGAATGTGTTGACATTGCCACCTTAACACTCTGGTTATTTTCACATGGTTGTGCACATTCATCTTCCTCGCGTTCACTAGTCTGCTCGTCCTCTTGCTGCAGTCTGCTGGCCCGATCAGTTATGTGTACATCAGCTTCCACAACTCTTTCGCTCTTCTGTCGTCGACTTTGGTTATTTTCATGTAGTTGTGCAGACTCAGCTTCCTCAAGTTCAACATCGTCAGATTCACTAGTAAGCTCATCATCTGGCTGCTGTCTGGTAGGATGATCAGGTAAGTGCATGCCAATCTGATCGTAGACTGGAATGACCAATGATGAGTTACTGTCACTATCAGAAATTTCTGACTCAGAATCTGTGATGCCAATGTCTTCTGTAACAGCAGGTACTAGTAACCCAGAATATCTGCACGATGAGGACAGCGAAAAGAAATCATTAGAGCACGTATCTGAATCTGATGAACTATATGGCACAATGCCTGCAGCAGGTTGTTCGCTGACGAATACACAGGGCGTGACGACCTCCATCACCTCAAGTTCTGACGAGTGTGGAGCATGCTGTGTACTAACCGAACTACTATCGTGTCTATGGTCTCCGACGACTGGCACAGCCTCATCTACTGGCAGATCTGCAGCACGCTGCACAGAGGCTTCTGGTGGACCCGCAGAAGGCTGTTCGCTGACAAATACACAGGGTGTGACGACCTCCATCACCTCAAGTTCTGACGAGTGCGGAGCATGCTGTGTACTAACCGAACTACTATCGTGTCTATGGTCTCCGACGACTGGCACAGCCTCATCTACTGGCAGATCTGCAGCACGTTGCGCAGAGGCTTCTGGTGGACCCGCAGAAGGCTGTTCGCTGACGAATACACAGGGCGTAAACTCTGACGAAATTTCAGCATTGCCAGCGACATCGTCCATGCTGAGGCTGGTGTTGATCGGAGCTGTCGAACCTTCTGTTGCCGTAGCCCCTGACGAACCTTCAGCATTGCCAGCAGCGTATTCTGTAGTCACAGCGACATCATCCATGCTAAGGCTGGTGTTGACCGGAGCTGTCGAACCTTCGACTGCTGCAATTCCACCCACACCGTCGCACACATTACTGTGACCCCTAGCATGAAGTCTTTCTTTATGGATTCTCTGTGGCACTGAGACATCGAAGTCTGCATACTTACCAGGGGTAATCTTTCGCCGAGATGATCTACGCATAAGCGAATCTGTTGGATTTGCTGAAAAACCTAAAAAATCGACAGAAACAATAGTAAAGGACAAAAATGTGGTAAAAGAAACAAAGGGCTACAGTCTACACACCTTCAGATAAAATGGCAACACGACTGAAGTGTGCACGTGGCATCCTGGAGAAAGTGCATTTCCAGGTATGTAATACTACACACTCGGTGGGTTACATTTAGACCAGTATCTGTCACTACTGTGAACTAAGATCGCAGAAAGGCAAACGAAATCTCATGCATCTATGCATGACAAAGGCACAGTAGAAAAAAGTTCAATATATTTAAATAACCAAAAACAGTAAATACCGAATTTATTTTTAGACTGAAATAACTCTGCTATGTATTAACAAAAGTGACTCTAGGACGTAGTGTTACAGTTACGGCTAGTAGGGTTTAGAATGGTGTTATTAAAAACTGCTCCGACTGCTCCGGCGCACAGACAGTAGTAACTCGTGGGCTAGTTTGAAGATCATGGGACGGTCCTTGAAAAAAAGCATAAAACAAATGAATAGGGTTAGTATTAGTTATAGGGTTAGTATTAGGCTTAGTGCCACTGCCGGAGAGGCCGGGGCAGTTTTTAGTCACACCCGGGTTTAGAAGGATGACTAGAATTAGTAAGGTTAAGGTTAGGGTTAGGGTGAGGTTAAGGTTAGTGTTGTTGTTGACTTTTTATACTGCCTTTAAGCGCACAGTCACGGTAGAAACCAAAGTCGACATTTCTGTAGAAATCACTGGAGTAATACATCAAGGGTGTAGTGTTAGGATTGGGGTTAGGTGTAGTTTTAATGATAGGGACAGATGTGTCTACACATGCTTCAGAGTAGGCACGAACACATTTTGAAGCCCTCAAATTACCCACCCCGCACCATGGCGCCCGCACTTTGACCCCCCCATTTTACCCGTCGGTCACGTACACCCGCAGGCCCGCATTTTACAATTTGCCGGCGATATTCCTTTACGACACATTACCTTTTTCGGTAGTAACTTCACTTGTGCATTGTTTGCTTCGTTTATTGTAGAATGATATGCAATCCATGGTCTATTTCGTCTAAAAACAGTCATCCATATTCTCTTCATTCCTCGCCATACGGCGCAAAGAATATTAACAATCAGTACGCTCAGCAGCGCCTAAACACCAGATTACTAAACATGAAATAGTTGATGCATTATGCATAATATTTAATGAATCAATACGTAGGCACGAAATTCCAGCTGACTGGAAAAACGCATATATAACTGTGGTACATAAGAAAGGTAGCAAAGCTAGTGTATCCAACTATCGACCTATAAGTTTAACATGTGTCATTTGTAAAATGTTAGAATCTATGATACGTGATCATGTTATGGATCATTTTAAGATAAATAAGTTGTTCAACAACAACCAGTACGGTTTTATAAAAGGTCGATCTACAACTACGCAACTGTTAAAGATATTAGATGAGTGGACTGATTACCTAGAAGGAGAAGGGCAGACTGACGTAATATACACTGACTTTACAAAAGCTTTTGATAAGGTCCCACACAAAAGGTTAATTCATAAATTGAAAGCATATAACATAGACGAGAATCTGATACATTGGATCATCGCATTTCTAACTAACAGACAGCAAAAGGTTAAGATCAATGGTACGTTATCTGAATGGTTGATGGTACTTAGTGGCATACCACAAGGCACTGTGTTAGGTCCACTTCTGTTTCTGATATACATAAATGATCTGCCAGACGTGTGTGATAATTTTTCTAAACTGTTTCTATTTGCTGACGATGCCAAACTTTACAGTTATGTTAAGAATGATCACGACAGTATGTGTTTGCAACATAATATAAATAAACTGCATCAGTGGACAGAGAACTGGGAACTAGCTCTTAATATTGACAAATGTGCAGTATGCCGATTTGGAAGAAACATCGCAATTAAATCTGATTATTATATAAGTGATATTAAGTTACAGGAAGTTCATAGGGTTAAAGATCTTGGTATTATGTTTGATGAACAGTTAAATTCAGCGATCACTGCCATGATAAAATTAACAAAGCCTATTCAATGCTAGGGCTAATAAAAAGAAATTTCAATCTTCTATGTAGAGACAGTAGTCATACAGATCACACATCATCTACCGGGTAATACTAATATGAAAAATTTGTACTGCAAAAAATATTAGGATTTTATCTGCATGTAAACCCCCGATCAAACATCTAATTACTTTAAAGAATTATATATCGTAAAATTTCCAGCCATAAATTTTATGCAAAATGCATTATTCATGTTCAAAGAAACACTAATCACCCTGAACACCGTCGACCCTTAACCCTACCGACAAGGCGGCAACGCTAATCCTGGCCAGTGGCCATTATCCCACCTATAACGCATATAAGTCGTTACTTGCTAAACCGCATGCGCACTTTACACACATAGACATCTGCTAATTCATGTGTCCGTAGATCCGCATTTTACCGGAGGCTTATTAATGGACGAGGGTGCCTGATGTGACGACACTCGCGATTATGTGTATTAATCACCCAGTTCGCCCACTAGAGAGTATACGCATTTTTCTTTAAGCCTGTTCTATTTGCATGTTATTTTGTATTACATGATCATACTGTGTTGATTCAGCAATGAACGAAGCTGATGACGATTAGACCATTAGCCGTCACCTAGTTACGCCTGTAAACCACTAGACGCTACGAAACCATACTCAATACTTTAATAAATCACTGTACTACGCTAAAACTTAAAAAATATTCACATTATCGAACAATCGTCTGAAAAACTAAAACTATTTTCTCACCACCGTACAGTACGGGAAAGGCGGCAACAATCCCAGCATACGCGCTATTTGGCAGCCTGGCAAGATGGCGTACATTAGCCGCAGCACGCACCGTGAGGTTTGGGGAAAAGCCAGCATATTTAGTAAGTTTCAGCATTACATTTCATTGCAGAACGTATATATATTTCGCGTCCTTTCGTACTGTGTAAAATAGCGATGCACTTTGACGGCCGTATTATACGAGAAGGTGGATCTAAATTGCCTCGCGAAGTGCTACACGCGGAGTACTACTAGTTTCTAGGCTCAGAAGTAGTACGTGTCATGCCATGTGGGCGGAGCCTCTACAGGCGCCAGGCCTACTGGGCTATTAGCGAGTTAGCAGACACACGGCAGATGAAATTGTGTGCCTGAGTGTGCAGCGTACATTGGTTGTAGGCACACAAACACACGCACACACTCCTTATGAGGACATGCTCTAGATGAAATTCTTGCACGTGGACTACTATAAATATGAGGTCAATCTTGCGAGGACAGTGAAATGTCCTCACATTGCCCAAACTGTCCGACTAAGGTTGGTGTGTTCCTACTAAAATGTCCCAACAAATGCGGCAATGCGCGTACACACACACACACAAGCACGTAACTGTCAATTAGAAGCAAACCTAGGAGATCCCAGGAGAACAGTGATTTCTTCGGCAGCTGATTTACCAGAATTAAATTAAGGTCAATTTCGAGCACCTGCTAACATATCTGAGATTGTTTACAGGGTCCACCAGGTGAGCCTGGCAAGACGGTGATTGGACCAGCTGGTCCACCTGGCCCACCTGCTAATCTACCTCCACCAATCAGAGGTCCGCCAGGTGTTTCTGGTCTCCCGGGACCACCTGGATTGCCTGGAAACAGTGATCAGCCGTCGTC
>Ga0209452_1000291_pt1 | contig 12375 bp, 11 predicted proteins | sample WorMetimpBELIZE1_FD_187388 | JGI IMG/M metagenome (GOLD analysis project Ga0209452, IMG submission 187388) | Marine gutless worms symbiont microbial communities from Max Planck institute for Marine Microbiology, Germany - Olavius imperfectus... | ecosystem: Host-associated > Annelida > Digestive... | reverse complement strand
ATTTAGTACCGCACTTACCATCCCTAGCAACACCATCACTACTAATGCCACAGCTGCTGCGCCAAACACTGTCGCTAGTGTAATGCCCGTTACCAATAACGTCGCGACGAAGACCAAAATAAAGATTAACTCAAACATAGCTTTTCTCCTTTGTTTTCCTTGTTATCGCAGAAAGCATGCCAAGTTCTCAATATCGACCTAAGCCACTGATATTAATAGCTCAAACAAAAAACGCCCCCTAACTAGGGAGCGTTCAAATACAGAGCTTAGGTAAAATTCACCAACTTAGTTGGTAAAATTTACACATCTAATTCTTGTGGGATTTTTGCTAGTGCAGCGGCAACCACTTCGATACCCGAACCTGGCTTATGAGCATTTTCACTAATATAACGACGCCATTGGCGAGCACCCGGCATACCTTGGAATATACCCAACATATGACGAGTAATATGACCTAGATAAGCACCATTCGACAGTTGTTGCTCGATGTACGGGTACATTTCTTCAACCACTTGCTTACGCTTTTTCACTGGCTTGTCTAAGCCGTAAATTTGCTGATCCACTTCGGCCAAGATGTAAGGGTTTTGGTAAGCTTCACGGCCAACCATCACGCCATCAAGGTGCTGTAAGTGCTCTTTAGTCTCTTCAAGAGTTTTTACCCCACCATTTACAGCAATCACTAAGTGAGAAAAATCTTTCTTCAACTGATACGCGCGTGGGTAATCAAGCGGTGGAATCTCTCGGTTTTCCTTTGGACTCAAACCAGACAGCCACGCTTTACGAGCGTGAATAGTAAACTGCTCACAGCCCGCTTTTTCCGAGACTGTCGAAACAAAGTCTGTCAGGAACTCATAGGAATCTTGATCATCAATACCAATACGAGTTTTGACAGTAACAGGAATATCGACGACATCTTTCATGGCTGAAACACAATCCGCCACCAGTTGAGGCTCTGCCATTAAGCAAGCACCAAAGCGACCATTTTGCACTCGGTCTGATGGGCAACCTACGTTTAGGTTAATTTCGTCATAGCCGCGTTCAGCCGCTAACTTGGCACAAGTCGCAAGGTCTTGAGGGTTAGAACCACCCAATTGCAGCGCCAAGGGATGCTCTTCTTGATTGTATGCAAGGAAGTCACCTTTACCATGAATGATAGCGCCAGTGGTCACCATTTCGGTATAAAGCAATGTTTCGCTTGATAATAAACGGTGAAAGTAACGACAGTGACGGTCAGTCCAATCGAGCATTGGAGCGACAGAGAACTTGCACAAGTGAGTCATGAGTCTGAATTCCAGTCTAATGAGGCGGCTTTAGCCAAACAAATATAAGCCGAACATTGTAATATCTTCCAAAGATGTGTGCCAATTAATCTTCTTGGTATCGTTTTTTGACCAAATAAGGTAAGTTATACGATCTGACCGAACAGCGACCCGATTCACCCTCATCGAACTCGAAAGTATTGATGGTCTACTCATAAATCAACTAATGATGAACGCGATTCATTGTTAAATGGTATATTATTAACAAAGTCCAATAGTTATGGTGGTGAGTTTGGACCTAGAGCTAATTAAGCAAATAGAAGATATATGTGCAGCACGAGGCGTTCGGCTAACGCCTCAACGAAAACGAGTATTTGAACTCATTTGCGCTAGCCCAAAAGCATCCAGCGCGTATGAGCTACTAGAAGAATTAAAAGCCAGTGAACCACAAGCAAAACCACCAACCGTGTACCGCGCGTTGGATTTTTTGCTAGAGCAAGGCTTTATTCATCGTGTGGAGTCAACCAATAGCTTCATTCAGTGCTGCTCTTGTAATGCTCATAAACATTACTCACATCTGCTAATTTGTGACAAATGCGGCAACGTTATTGAACTACAAGATGATAGTTTGGTAGCCTTGTTGGCTAGTAATGCAGAAAAACATGGCTTTACGATCTCTAACCATGTCATTGAATCGCATGGTGTTTGTCACTCATGTTCATCTGAAATTAAAGAATAAAAGATATAGAAGAAAATTATGCGCGCTGAATTTGTTAACCCGTTTTTAGCTTCATTAATGAACGTTTTAAAAACGATGGCTTCTCTGGAACTGAAGCCACAGAAACCTCGTGTTAAGAAAGATGAAATCGCACGTGGTGATGTATCTGGCCTTATCGGGATGGTAGGCCCGCAAACTCGCGGCTCTATGTCGATCACTTTCGATGAAAACCTCGCGCTAGAAATCATGCAGAATATGTTGGGTGAGCGTCCGAACGGCCTCAACGACGAAGTTACGGATATGGTCGGTGAAATCACCAATATGGTAACAGGTGGTGCAAAACGTATTTTGGCAGAAAGTGGCTTCGATTTTGATATGGCGACACCGGTTGTTGTATCAGGTAAAGGCCATACGATTCGCCACAAATGTGAAGGCGCAATCATCATCATGCCGTTTAGCTCGCAATGGGGTAATGCCTTTATCGAGATTTGCTTCGAGTAATCTGAATCGCATGAAAAAAGGCTTCCTCATCGGAAGCCTTTTTCGTTTGTGCAGGTGAGATAGCTTTTGGATCATAGGTAACCCAAAGCAAATATTGCTCACCGATCAGGGCTTTTAGATCATGACAACCCAAAAGCTCTATAAGCTGTACAAAGCGGAATTACTGGATAATTCCTTTTTGCTTTAACACTTCGACACACTGCTCAACCAAAACTTCAATTGGTTGCTCACCAGCAGGAAGATCAATCTCTGGCGCAAGTGGCGCTTCATATTCTGAATCAATACCGGTGAAATTAGGAATTTCCCCCGCTCGTGCTTTCTTATATAAGCCTTTCGGGTCACGCTGTTCACATACATCTAATGACGCATTAACGAACACCTCGAGGAACTCTCCTTCTGGCAGCATTTCACGTACTAATTGACGCTCAGCTCGGTGTGGAGAAATAAACGCAGAGAGAACAATCAAGCCCGCATCTGCCATTAACTTAGACAATTCACCGATACGACGAATATTCTCGCGGCGGTCTTGTTCTGAGAACCCTAAATCACTGCAAAGACCATGACGAACATTGTCACCATCGAGCAAGTAAGTGTGGTACCCCTGCTCTGCAAGTTTATTCTCTAACGCACCCGCTACCGTCGACTTACCGGCACCCGACAACCCAGTAAACCATAATACGACTGGCTTTTGCTGTTTGAGCTTGGCACGAAACGCCTTATCGACGCTGTGCTGATGCCAAACAATATTTTCATCTTTTGTCACAGTATCCGTTGTCATTACTACTGTCCTTTTAATACGGGAAGAAAAGTGGAATCAACGCTAAAACCAGCACTGAGTACACGATCGAAATAGGAATACCGACTCTTACATAGTCAGTAAGCTTATAGTTACCCACGCTGTAAACCAGCAAGTTGGTTTGATAACCATAAGGAGAGATAAAGCTGGCACTGGCACCAAACAGCACTGCCATGATAAATGGCATAGGATCGACTCCGTAGCCAATAGCCATACTGTAGCCAATAGGGAATGCTAAAGCGGCGGCAGCGTTATTCGTCACTAACTCAGTCAAAATCAAAGTGAGTAAGTAGGTGGCCACCAGCGCGCCAAATACTCCCCAGCCATTGAACGTCTCCATAAACATTTGGCCGAGTTTGACCGATAAGCCAGAAGACAACATCAGTTGAGCAATAGATAGCGCCGAGCCCACAATCACCACGATGTCGATTGGAAAGCGGCGACGCAGTTCACCCAGTTGGACGATACCCAGAAACAAAGAAGCCAACAAAAACACGGCCAAGCCTTTAATGAGTGGAACTAGCTCTAATAGCGCCAATGCAATTACAGCGGTGAAACCGAGTAGCACCATGCTGGATTTGTTCAGATCAAGTTTGGCACTCGAATCAAGGTCATTGACTAATACGAACTCTTTGCGATGAGCGCGGCGCTCAGCCTCAAAACGTTTACCGGGAACAAGTACCAAAGTATCACCAGCGTTGAGAGTGATGTTCCCTAAGCCCCCTTCTAACCTTTCATGGCCGCGGCGAATCGCGACAACGACAGCATCAAAGCGATCTCGAAAGTGGCTAGTTTTCAGGGTTTTGTTACAAAAACTCGCTGACGAGCTCACTACCACTTCAATAAAGCTCTGCCCATTCAGGTGATGCTGGCCAAATAAGGTTAAACCTTGGATTTCTTGTAAAGTCGCGACACTTTCAATGTCACCACAAAACAGTAGGCGGTCTTTGGCTTTGAGTTCAAAATCAGGGTCAACCGATGGCATGGTTTTCCCATCTCGGATCACTTCGGCTAGAAACAACTTACGCAATGCACGTAGATTGTTTTCACTGATGCTGCGCCCAACTAGAGGCGATCCTGGCTCTACTCGCGCCTCAAGAAAATACGGCAAATCATCTTGCGATTGATCTTCATAATTCGGCAGTAGGTAGCTGAGCGGAATCAGGATCAACATACCACCGAACAGCACCGACAAACCGATCATTGTTGGAGTAAAAAAGCCAAGACTTGGTAGCCCGGCATCTTCCACAAAGCTATTAATGATCAAGTTAGTTGATGTGCCGATCAAGGTCAGTGTGCCACCTAAGATTGCAGCATAAGAGAGAGGGATAAGCAGTTTTGAAGGTGCATGTTGTTGGTTACGCTTAATCGCACCAATCAACGAAACCACGACTGCGGTATTGTTAGTAAAAGAAGAAAGCAGCGCTGTCGAGATGCCCATCTTGGCAACGACGCTGCCTAATTTACCCGTCGATAAACTGCGGCTTACCCAACTGATCAACAGGGTTTTCTCTAGTGCACATGATGCAAGGATCAATAGCACTAGAGTGAGTAACGATGAATTGGTGAAATTGGTCGCGACGTCTGTCAACTCTATCATTCCTGCCATGAAGGCGATAAACGCCGCTCCAGCAAAAATGAAACTCGGTTTTATACGTGTAACAACAAGGCATGTCACTATGCCAAGCAAGATTGCTAACACCACTCCTTGTTGCCACATAACGCTTCCCTACTTCACCAAATCAATCTTGCAAACGCAAATGATGAGTTACTTAAGTAACTGACTGATGTCTTTCGCTTCCCAATGTGGGAAGTGCTTACGAACCAGTGCATTAAGCTCTAATTCAAATTCAGAAACATCACCTGCTTGACGCTCAATTTGGCTCAGACTCTCGCGCACTAGACCTGCGCCGACTGTCACGTTTGATAGGCGGTCAATGACAACAAAGCCGCCCGTATCTTGACAGTTAACGTAGCTATCAATCGCTACAGACTCCGTTAAGCTCCACTCACACAAACCAATGCCGTTGAGCGGAAGTTCGACTGCACTGCTGGTTGATAGGTTATTGATGTCGTATTGGTGGCGAACAGCTTCTAAACGGCCAACCGTCTTCTTACCGGCAATCTTGATGTCGTACTCACGACCCGGTTGAAGTGGTTGCTCTGTCATCCATACTACGTCTGCAAGCAGGTGGTTACTTGATTCTACTTGAGCACTATCTAGCACCAGTAAATCGCCACGGCTTACGTCAATCTCATCTTCCAAAGTTAGCGTCACCGCCTGGCCTGCATATGCGGTATCGATATCGCCATCAAAAGTCACGATGCGAGCAACTTTAGAGCTTTTACCTGAAGGAAGCGCTGAAACAGAGTCTCCTACGTTAATTGCGCCAGAAGCAATCGTACCGGCAAAACCTCGGAAATCGAGATTAGGGCGGTTAACGTATTGCACAGGGAAACGGAACTCACCCACCTCTTTCTCTTGGTTAACATTCACGCCTTCCAAGATCTCTAATAACGGCTTACCTTCAAACCACGTCATGTTCTGACCCGGCTCAACCACGTTATCGCCTTCTAATGCTGAAATAGGCAGGATCTGAATATCAATCTCACCGCGTAGGTTTTTCGAGAACTCAAGGTATTCATCGCGAATCTGCTCAAAACGCTGTTGTGAGTAATCAACAAGATCCATTTTGTTTACCGCAACCACAAAGTGCTTAAGACCAAGTAGGTTAGAGATAAATGAATGGCGGCGGGTTTGATCCAATACGCCTTTACGAGCATCAATCAAGATCACTGCCAGATCACACGTCGATGCGCCGGTCGCCATGTTTCGCGTATACTGCTCATGCCCTGGGGTATCGGCAATGATGAACTTACGTTTCTGAGTCGAGAAATAACGGTAAGCTACATCAATAGTAATGCCCTGTTCACGCTCAGCTTGTAAGCCATCAACTAGCAAGGCTAGGTCTGGTCGCTCACCCGTTGTACCTACGCGTTGGCTATCAGAGTGAACCGCGGCTAGTTGATCTTCATAAATTTGTTTTGAGTCATGGAGCAAGCGACCGATCAACGTACTTTTGCCATCATCGACTGAGCCACAAGTCAGGAATCTAAGTAATGACTTATATTGGTGTTGCTTTAGGTACCCTTCAATACCTAGCTCTGCTAACTGAGCTTCTACTGCACTGTTCATGTTCTTTCCTTAGATCCTAAATTAGAAATAGCCCTGGCGCTTTTTAAGCTCCATCGATCCTGACTGATCGTGATCGATCGCTCGGCCTTGTCGTTCACTTGATGTCGCGACTAACATCTCCTCGATAATTTCTGTTAGCGTGCTTGCTTCAGATTCAATCGCCCCTGTCAGTGGGTAACAACCAAGGGTACGAAAGCGAACACTTTTCTCTTCAATCACTTCACCCGGCTCAAGCTTCATACGGTCATCATCAACCATGATTAGCATGCCATCACGTTCCACAACCGGACGTTTCTTCGCCAGGTATAGAGGGACAATCTCAATGTTCTCTAGGTAGATGTATTGCCAAATATCTAACTCAGTCCAGTTTGATAGTGGGAACACACGGATACTCTCGCCTTTATTGATTTGGCCGTTGTAGGTTTTCCAAAGCTCAGGACGCTGGTTTTTCGGATCCCATGTATGGTTCTTATCGCGGAATGAATAGACGCGCTCTTTCGCACGAGACTTCTCTTCATCACGACGAGCACCACCAAATGCCGCATCAAACCCATATTTGTTGAGCGCTTGCTTTAGGCCTTGAGTCTTCATAATGTCGGTGTGCTTAGATGAGCCATGAACAAATGGGCTACATCCCATTGCTAGACCTTCTGGGTTCTTATGTACCAAAAGCTCAAAGCCATACTTTTCCGCTGTTTTGTCGCGGAACTCGATCATCTGTTTGAACTTCCAGTCGGTATCGACATGCAGTAGAGGGAACGGGATTTTCCCTGGATAAAAGGCTTTCCTTGCGAGGTGCAACATCACCGATGAGTCTTTACCGATTGAATACATCATTACCGGATTATCAAACTCAGCAGCCACTTCACGAATAATGTGAATACTCTCGGCCTCTAGCTGTTTGAGGTGGGTTAAACGTTCTTGATCCATGTTGGTGCTTCCTTTGCCGCTCCTTGGAGCATTCTGACTAATTACTTATGCGTAATGACGTTGTTCTGTTGTGCTATCTGCTTGGTTGAACCATTGCAGCTTGTTCGATAATGCGACCACTTCCCCTATCACTATCAAGGAAGGCGATTGCGCATCTTTAGCCAACTCTGCTAACTGAGAGAGTTGGCCAGTAAATACTTTCTGTGTGCTTTGCGTGCCACGCTCAATGATGGCAATAGGTGTGGATGGCTGGCGACCGAATTCAAGTAGTTGAGATTGAATGTGTTCGGATTTCATCAAGCCCATATAAATAACTAAGGTTTGTTGGCCACGCGCCATGGTCGACCAATCCACTTCATCACTTTCAGCTTTTAAATGACCAGTAATGAACATGGCCGACTGAGCATAATCACGATGCGTAAGTGGAATACCGGCATAAGCCGTCGCTCCTGCTGCAGCGGTAATACCTGGGATAACTTGAAAGCTGACACCAGCATCGGCTAATACTTCTAGCTCTTCACCCCCACGGCCAAACACAAAAGGATCGCCCCCTTTCACACGAACAACGCGGTGGCCCTGCTTAGCAAAATCGACTAATAGCCGATTAGTTTTTTCTTGTGGAACACTGTGATGACCAGCGCGTTTACCGACACAAACTAAGATCGTGTCATCTGGGATAAGTGCTAAAATATCATCGGATACAAGGTAGTCGTACAACACGACATCCGCTTGTTGTAAGAATCTCAGCGCTTTAATAGTGAGTAACTCAGCATCGCCAGGGCCTGCTCCAACTAACGCGACTTCTCCGTGGCGCAGTTGACTCGTGCCTGTATATGTTGGGCGATGTTCGTCTTTATTTTGGTTTGTGCGACGGTGGCTGACGGGAAACGGCGCCACCTTATCCTTGCTCGCCATATTGCATTCCTTCCATGTGAATGTATGCATTATGACCTTCTAGATATATTACCTGAAATTCTAAAATTTCATTTTTTATACGATTTATTGATAAGCAAATATAATTTAGCGGTTAAAGATTGAACGACATTGAGATATCTACGACAGAATGGCGTTAAGTAATTGCTCTACTTCACACTTTAATGTGTAGTAAAATCGTTGTTTCACAATGTTTTGCTACATTAACCCGCGATTAACTTACTCTACCGGAGCTAAACAATGAAAGTTGCAGTGAAACCTCTATCTCTTGCTGTATTAGGCGGCATGTTGACCATGGCCGGACCGGCTATGGCAGATACGATTAAGCTACGTATCGTTGAAACAACAGATATTCACACCAACGTGATGGATTACGACTACTACAAAGACAAGCCGTCACTGAAAATTGGTCTAACCCGCACTGCGACTCTAGTGAAGGAAGCTCGCGCTGAAGTACAAAACAGCGTGTTAGTTGACAATGGCGACCTTATCCAAGGTAGCCCTATGGGCGACTACATGGCCGATAAAGGTATTAAAGTTGGCGAAGTTCACCCTGTATACAAAGCAATGAACCAGCTTAACTACGATGTCGGTAACATTGGTAACCACGAATTCAACTATGGTTTAGAATTCTTAGCGGAAACCATCAATGATGCCGGTTTCCCTTACGTCAGCGCGAACGTGTTCGACCAAAAGACGGGTAAGCATTACTTCAAGCCTTACATTATTAAGTCTCACACCTTTAAAGATGTGGATGGTGAAGCTCATGAAATCAAAGTGGGTTACATTGGCTTTGTTCCACCACAAATCATGGTGTGGGATAAGAAAAATCTAGAAGGTAAAGTCTTCGCTAAAGACATCAAAGAGACGGCAGAAGAACTCGTTCCGCAAATGAAGAAAGAAGGCGCAGATGTGATCGTTGCGATCCCTCACTCTGGCGTCTCATCTGATCCATACAAGCAAGGTTCAGAAAACTCTACTTACTACCTATCGGAAGTAGAAGGTATCGATGCGATTGCATTTGGTCACTCTCACGCGGTCTTCCCTGGTAAAGGTTTCGACAATATCCAAGGCGTGGATAACCAAAATGGGACAATCAATGGCGTTGCATCTGTCATGCCTGGTCGCTGGGGTAGCCACGTTGGTGTTATCGACCTAGAGCTAAAAGAACAAGATGGCAAATGGGTTGTGGTGAAAGGCCAATCTGAAGCGCGTCCGATTTACGACAAAGTAAACAAGAAGTCTTTAGCTGAAGCCGATAAAGATATGGTTAAAGCTTTAGAAGCTGACCACAAAGGTACGCGCGATTTCGTTAACCAACCAATTGGTAAAGCCAACGATGTGATGTACAGCTTCTTAGCACTTGTGCAAGATGACCCTACAGTGCAGATTGTTAACCTGGCACAAAAAGATTACGTGGAACGCTTTATCCAAGGCGACCCAGACCTTGCAGACATTCCTGTACTTTCAGCTGCAGCCCCTTTCAAAGCAGGCGGCCGCAAAGATGACCCATCGGGCTTTACTGAGGTGGAATCAGGCCAATTAACATTCCGTAACGCAGCAGACCTTTACCTTTACCCGAACACGCTAGTAGCAATGAAGGTTAGCGGTAAAGAAGTTAAAGAGTGGTTGGAGTGTACAGCAGGCCAGTTTAAACAAATTGATGTCAACAGTACTGCGCCACAGAGCCTAATCAACTGGGATGGTTTCCGTACTTATAACTTCGATGTCATTGACGGTCTTAACTACCAAATCGATGTTACTCAACCGGCGAAATACGATGGTGACTGTAAAGTACTGGATGAAAAAGCTGAACGTATCGTTAACCTGACTTACCAAGGTAAGCCAATCGATATGAAGCAAGACTTCATCATCGCAACTAACAACTACCGAGCTTACAGCAACAAGTTCCCAGGTACTGGTGCTGAGTTCGTTGCGTTTGATTCTCCTGATGAAAACCGTTCAGTTATCGCGTCGTACATCACTCGCGTGAGCAATGAGAAAGGTGAATTCCAGCCTAGCGCAGACAACAACTGGTCTTTCGCACCAATTCAGTCTGAGACGAAGTTAGACATTCGCTTTGAAACCTCACCAAGTGAGAAAGCAGCGAAGTTTATTGAAGAGAAAGGCCAATACCCAATGAAACGCGTTGCGACTGACGATGTTGGTTTCGCGGTATACCAAATCGATTTACAGAAATAATCGACTTCCCTAAACACGTTAAAGCCGCTATTAATATAGCGGCTTTTTATTTATCTGGATTATAGAAATACATTTATGGACACGACGCTTATCCACCACCTTGAAGAGCATGGCTTTAACGCGGATGAAATTGAGCAAATTAGCCAGCATGCATCTGAGCTTCAGCTTCCAACTCGGCAGATTTTGGTTGAACAAGGCAATGCGCTCGAATCCATCTACTTTATCGTCCATGGTTTGTGCCAAGCCAGTTATCTCACCCAAGAGGGTAAGTCATTTAGCAAGGAGTTTTACTGGGAACAAGATTGGGTACTTGGTTTAGAGGCGGTGATAAAGCAGCAAGGCTCACCTTACCTAATTGAAACGCTCACAGAGTGCCATATCATTTGCTTACCAATTGAAGTGTTACTGCAGTGGCGGGAGGAAAGTCATCCCATATATTTAAAACTGGTAGAGACTCAACTGATTTACAAAGAACAAAAAGAGCGCTTTATGCTGCTCTACACGCCCGAGCAACGCTATGAATTGTTCTGCCAACAGTTTCCTGATTTGGAACAACGATTAAACGACTACCATATCGCCGCATACCTTGGTATTTCATCAATCAGCTTAAGCCGAATAAAGAACCGAATTAACAAAGGTTAATGCATCCACTATAGATAACTGCTACCTTGTTTTGAAACGATTAATAAACAAGCAGTTAGCAATATGATTGAATGGAAGACCTTACCTTTTTCACAACTAACCACGACCGAGTTATATCAATTACTTCAACTACGGGTTGATGTATTTGTCGTTGAGCAAACCTGTCCGTACCCTGAACTCGATGGCAAAGACATACTTGACGACGTATTTCATCTACTAGGATACCAAGACGAACAGCTGGTCGCTTGTGCGCGTCTATTAGGTAAAGGGATCAGTTACCCTTCAGTGAGTATTGGACGAGTAGCATCTGCAATGCAATACCGTGGTGATGGTGTGGGCCATCAACTTCTCGAACAAGCCATTCATCAATGTGAAACCCTTTGGCCTAACTGCGACATTGAAATTGGCGCGCAGCAACACCTACATGATTTCTACGTTAAACATGGTTTTGTTCAAACCTCAGACATGTACTTAGAAGATGATATTCCCCACATTGATATGAAGCGAGCAAATCGCGGGTGAACATAAGTGCAGTTTCCATAGGCGTCATATTGCTGGTCATCGGGAATCTCTCAGCGTCGTTATCCGATGTCGCAGTCAAACTATTGCATGGCGGCATTTCACCTTATCAGTATATTTTTGTTCGCCAATTTTTGTCGGTACTGCTGATCACTCCTATTTGGCTGCATCAATCAAAACCGCAGCGAGCATTAACAGCACCTTATCTAACCGCGACAAGATCAATCCTGATCATCATTGGCAGTGGCTGCTTAATGGTAGCGATTACTCACTTACCTTTAGCGACAGCCAATGCAATCATCTACGCCGCTCCACTGATTATGTTGCCATTATCGATATGGCTACTAAAGGAAGTGCCACCATTAAGCAAAGTTATCGGTACCGTCATCGGCTTTTGCGGCGTATTGATTGTGCTGCGCCCTTCTCAGTTCCACTGGGCTGGGTTATTTGCTCTAGGCACAGCGACCACGTTAGCACTGTTTAACATTTTGGCGCGTAAGATCCCCCAGAAGCAGCCCATCGTCACCACACTATTTTGGACGTCATTGCTGTCGCTGCCTGTATCGGGGCTATTAGCATTACTCGATTGGCAACCCATCAGCATCGACCAGATAGCACTAGTGGGTGCGAGCGCAATGCTGATTTTGCTCTACAATGGCTGCGCTGTTAAGGCATATAA
>Ga0209452_1000284_pt1 | contig 12580 bp, 12 predicted proteins | sample WorMetimpBELIZE1_FD_187388 | JGI IMG/M metagenome (GOLD analysis project Ga0209452, IMG submission 187388) | Marine gutless worms symbiont microbial communities from Max Planck institute for Marine Microbiology, Germany - Olavius imperfectus... | ecosystem: Host-associated > Annelida > Digestive... | reverse complement strand
CCTGTTAATTCTTCAAACTGTTTTGGGATATGGAGACCCTTCAAACTTATTTCAAGGGAAAAAATAATTTTATTTCCATATTCCTTTTGGGCGTATTTAATTTGCGGTTTGCATCGCTAGCGCTGTGTCTAGCATGCGGTTGGCAAAGCCCCATTCATTATCACACCACACCAGCATTTTCACCAAGTGACCATTGCTTACGCGTGTCTGCGTTCCATCAACAATGGCGCTGTGTGGATCGTGATTGAAGTCCACCGAAACAAGCGGCGCTTCAGTATAGTCAACAATATTGCGTAATGTACACTGAGATGCGTTAACAATGGTTTGATTTACGTCATTAACTTTCACATTTGTACTAATTGTGACACTTAAATCCATCGCAGTAACGTTTACTGTTGGCACGCGCACTGAAATGGCTTCAAACTTGTTAGAAAATTTCGGGAATATTCTTTCAATACCTTTATGCAATTTGGTATCAACTGGGATGATGGATTGGCTCGCCGCACGCGTACGTCGCAAATCAGTGTGATAGGCATCAATCACTTGCTGGTCATTCATTGAAGAATGAATCGTCGTAATGGTACCGGAATCAATACCAAACGCCTCATCCAATACTTTAATGATTGGCACAATACAGTTTGTCGTGCATGAACCATTAGAGACGATACGGTGCTCTGCTTTGAGCGTCTCGTGGTTAACGCCATAGATAATGGTGTTATCGAGATCATTGGCACCAGGATGAGAGAATAATACTTTCTTCGCACCTGCTTCGATATGGGCAAGGCCATCATCTCGGCAACCATACACACCGGTACAATCTAATACGATGTCGACTTCTAAATCACGCCAAGGTAATAACTCGATTTCAGTCAAATGAAGAATGCGGATTGAATCTCTATCACCACTATCAGGTTGGCAAACGTCATGGTGAACATAAAGGTGTTCTTGATCGTGGGAGATTTTTTTTGCAAAGCGACCATGGCTAGTATCGTACTGGAGTAGATGCGCCATTGCTTCAGGTTGAGCCAGCTCATTAACCGCAACCACCTTTATCTGTTGGTGCTTGCCGCTTTCGTAAATAGCTCTTAAGACATTACGACCGATTCGTCCAAAACCGTTGATCGCAACTTTCAGCATGATTCCATCGCCTTAGAAAATTTTCGTGGCACAAATATTACCCGATTGTTATGCAAAACGCATCAATAGAGTGAGATCGACCGCAAAAGCATTTTATAAAACATACAGGTGAATAATGAGTTAATGCTAAGCTGATCTCAGTGAGTCATTCCTGCGGCTATCTGAACACCTAGTTTTTCAACCAAAGGAACAGGTTATGCGATCATATCCAGCCACTCACTTTTGTACTAAGTGCAATATGGAAACTCCTCATAAAGAGATATTGGTAAGAAAGCCAAGTAGCTACGATACGGATACTTCTCTATTGGGCAGAATCCAATTACTCGCTCATACCTTTATCAATGGCGGCCATTACTACGATATGGATCGCTACGTAACCTGTAAGGTTTGTGGCACAAAAGAGCTTGATAACAAAGGTAATGAGTTCGAGTAACGCAGAGTACAAACATAAAAAAACCGAGCCTAAGCTCGGTTTTTACTTTTCTACACTAAACGATTAAGCCAGTAGCTCTTGCGCCGTGTTTAATACGTTTTCTTTCGTGAAACCGAACATCTTGAATAGTTCGCCTGCTGGTGCAGATTCACCGAATGTCGTCATACCAATGATGCGCCCGTCAAAGCCTACATACTTGTACCAGAAATCCGCAATGCCCGCTTCAATAGCGATACGTGCTGTTACATCTGATGGAAGTACTGCTTCGCGGTAAGCTGCGTCTTGCTTGTCGAATGCATCTGTTGACGGCATAGAAACTACGCGTACTGCTTTACCTTGTGCTGTTAGCTCTGCTGCGGCTTCTACTGCTAGCTCAACTTCAGAACCTGTCGCGATTAGGATTAGCTCAGGCTTGCCAGCGCAATCTTTAAGAATGTAACCACCTTTTGCGATGTTCGCTACTTGCTCTGCATCACGCGCTTGCTGCGCTAGGTTTTGACGAGAGAAGATAAGTGCGGTTGGTGCATCTTTACGTTCGATAGCCAGTTTCCACGCAACGGCTGACTCAACTTGGTCACATGGACGCCATGTACTCATGTTTGGTGTCATACGTAGAGAAGCGATCTGCTCAACTGGTTGGTGAGTAGGACCATCTTCGCCAAGGCCGATAGAATCGTGCGTGTAAACTTGGATGTTCTGAACTTTCATCAGAGCAGCCATACGCATTGCGTTACGAGCGTATTCCATGAACATTAGGAATGTTGCGCCGTAAGGAACGAAACCACCGTGTAGTGCGATACCGTTCATGATTGCTGTCATGCCGAATTCACGTACACCGTAGTGGATGTAGTTGCCCGCAAAGTCGCTAGCTTCTAGAGACTTTGAACCAGACCACATAGTCAGGTTAGAAGGTGCAAGGTCAGCAGAACCGCCCATGAACTCAGGTAGCATTGCGCCAAACGCTTCTAGTGCGTTTTGTGATGCTTTACGTGATGCGATGTCAGCAGGGTTAGCTTGAAGGTCTGCAATGATTTGCGTTGCTTTCTCTTCCCACTCAGCTGGTAGGTCACCGTTTAGACGACGTTTAAGCTCAGCCGCTTCCGCAGGGTAAGCCGCTGCGTAAGCGTCAAATTTAGCATTCCAAGCCGCTTCTTTATCAGCGCCAGCTGCTTTTGCATCCCACTCAGAGTAAACGTCAGCAGGAATTTCAAATGCTGGGTGTTCCCAACCAAGGAACTCACGTGCTGCTGCAATTTCTTCAGCACCTAGTGGAGCGCCGTGACAATCGTGAGAGCCAGATTTGTTTGGCGAACCAAAACCGATGATGGTTTTAGTACAGATTAACGTTGGACGAGGATCAGCTTTCGCCGCTTCAATTGCTGCATTGATTGCGTCCGCATCGTGGCCGTCTACTGCTGGGATTACGTGCCAGCCGTATGCTTCAAAACGCTTAGGTGTATCGTCAGAGAACCAACCTTCAACGTGACCATCGATAGAGATGCCGTTGTCATCCCAGAATGCAATCAGCTTACCTAGACCAAGCGTACCCGCTAGCGAACATGCTTCGTGCGAGATACCTTCCATCAGACAGCCATCACCCATGAATACATAAGTGAAGTGGTCAACGATGTCGTGGCCTTCTTTATTGAACTGAGCCGCTAGTGCTTTTTCTGCTAGCGCCATACCTACTGCGTTAGTGATACCTTGACCTAGAGGACCTGTTGTTGTTTCAACGCCTGGTGCATAACCATACTCAGGGTGACCTGGAGTTTTAGAATGCAGTTGACGGAAGTTTTTCAGATCATCAATAGATAGCTCGTAACCGCTTAGGTGCAGTAGCGAGTAAATCAACATAGAGCCGTGGCCGTTAGACAGAACGAAACGGTCGCGGTCTGCCCACTCTGGGTTTGCTGGGTTATGGTTTAGGTGTGAACGCCAAAGAACTTCAGCGATATCAGCCATACCCATAGGTGCGCCAGGGTGACCAGAGTTAGCTTGTTGTACGCCATCCATGCTTAGAGCGCGGATTGCATTGGCAAGGTGTTTACGAGAAGACATGTCTGCTCCTAAGTGCAATAAAGCGAAATGATTGTAGGAAATTTGAGGCGGTATTCTCTCAAAGCACCTATTTCACTGCAAACGTTTTCCAGACAAATTAACCACAAATATTCCGTTTTAATCGCCATTTTCTTTCAAGTTAATAAAATTACTCAGCAAAACACGCAAACGTTTGGTAATAAGTGAGAAGAAAAAATAGCTTGTAATTCGAGCCATCAAATTTAAAATAGACGTCTAGATGTAGATACACCTACAAACATTAACGGTATTGAGACGAAATGGTCAGGTACCTTTTCGTCATAACTTAATTTTAAAGTGGAGCTCACATGGCTAAGCACCTGTTCACTTCTGAGTCTGTTTCAGAAGGCCATCCAGATAAAATCGCAGACCAAATCTCTGATGCTGTTCTTGATGCGATCCTAGAACAAGACCCAAAAGCACGTGTTGCTTGTGAAACTTACGTAAAAACCGGCATGGTAATGGTTGGTGGTGAAATCACCACTTCAGCATGGGTTGATATTGAAGAGCTAACTCGTGAGACAGTACGTGAAATTGGTTACGTACACTCAGACATGGGCTTTGATGCGAACTCTTGTGCAGTACTAAACACCATCGGTAAACAGTCTCCAGACATCAACCAAGGTGTTGATAAAGCCGATCCTAAAGAGCAAGGCGCAGGCGACCAAGGCATCATGTTTGGTTACGCGACTAACGAAACTGACATCCTAATGCCAGCTCCAATTACTTACTCTCACCTTCTTGTTCAAAAGCAAGCAGAAGTGCGTAAGAACGGCACACTACCTTGGCTACGTCCAGATGCAAAATCTCAGGTAACGTTCCAATACGACCAAGGTAAGATCGTTGGTATCGATGCAGTTGTTCTTTCAACTCAGCACTGTGATTCAATCTCTACTCCTGACCTACGTGAAGCAGTAATGGAAGAGATCATCAAGCCAGTTCTACCATCAGAGTGGATCAGCAAAGAGACTAACTTCTTCATCAACCCAACTGGCCGTTTCGTAATCGGTGGTCCAATGGGTGACTGTGGTCTAACTGGTCGTAAGATCATCGTAGATACCTACGGCGGCGCAGCTCGTCACGGTGGTGGTGCATTCTCTGGTAAAGATCCATCGAAAGTTGACCGTTCTGCGGCATACGCAGCACGTTACGTTGCGAAAAACATCGTAGCAGCTGGTATGGCTGATCGTTGTGAAATTCAACTTTCTTACGCTATCGGTGTTGCTGATCCAACGTCAATCATGGTTGAAACGTTCGGTACTGAGAAAGTACCTCACGAAGTCATCATCGAAGCTGTACGTCAAAACTTCGACCTACGCCCATACGGTCTACAAGAAATGCTGAACCTACTTCAGCCTATCTACAAGAAGACAGCGGCATACGGTCACTTTGGTCGTGAAGAGTTCCCTTGGGAAGCGACTGATAAAGCTGACATCCTACGCGATTTCGCTGGCATCAAGTAATCACTGCCAACCAAATCTAAACAAGCCCTCGCCTTTTGGCGGGGGCTTTTTGTATCCACTTCTTCCCACTGCGCACCGAACAAAATTTCAGCAATTATTTGTAAATTACTCCGACTCCGCCAATAGTTAAAATAATGTTAAATGTCATTAGACAAATAACTCAGCGATGCGGGCTCACGCCGGAGATGTCTTTAGCTTCACTCGATACAGTAAGTCAGACACAGTAAGCCAGACATCAAAATGCTTCGTATAAACGAAGTAAAGTGAGATAAATCAAGGAGGAGTTATGCCTCGCACGGTTCACCCGTCCGATTTGCACAGCAAAGACAAGGACAGCAAACATTCCGAATATGCACGCACCATTGAGTGTAATCAGCTCAGTGTGTCCGCCCCATTTCATTGGCTATCGCTCGCCCTGCACGACTTCATTCGCATGCCGCTGATCAGCGCCTTTTACGGCCTTTGCTTTATGGCAGCAGCGATTGGCATTGTGCTACTGATTCAATGGCAAGGTACTCACTTAGTTGTGATGCCTGCTTTAGTCGTGTACATGTTAATCGGCCCATTTATCGCCCTTGGCCTCTACGATGCCAGCTGGGAAAGAGAAAAAGGCCACTCAGCCAGTTTGCTGCATTCAATGAAAGCGATAGGACGAAACTCCACCTCGCAATGGGCCTTCGCCGTTTTGCTGGCGGTAAGCATGATTTTCTGGATGCGTATAGCAGCGTTACTGCACGCACTCTACCCTTCAGTGCAAGGCGCGCCACTCACGGATTTCTTGCCCTTCCTCATCATAGGTTCGGCAGTAGGATTTGTGTTGGCTTGCGTAGTGTTCAGCATTTCAGCTTTCTCGATTCCGTTAATGATGGAAAGACGGGTGGATGTGATGACAGCGGTGTTCACCAGTTTTAACGCTGTACGCTCTAACATCCCTGCCATGGTCGTCTGGGCAGCTCTGATTTGCGGCGGTATCTTGATTGGTTTCGCGACTTACGGAATCGGCATGCTCTTTACCATGCCAATCTTGGGCTACGCCACTTGGCACGCTTACCACGAGACGGTCAAAAAGAAACACACGCCCTAATGCTTAACAGCTACCATCAAGCACGTTATGATGCCCCGGCCCATTGGTTGGGGCCTCTTTTTAGGATTAAACGTGGATTTCGAATTAAATTACCAAGTGAAACAAGTGATGGCAGATTGCTTGGTCAAAGCGCAGCAAGCGTTTCAACGTTCCTTCCCTCTACCGATAATCAGCTACAAATTACGTGGTAAAGCGGCAGGTAAGGCTTATCTGCAATTGAATGAAATTCGTCTAAATCCGGTGCTATTTGCAGAAAACCAACACGCTTTTTTGCAAGAAGTGATTCCTCATGAAATGGCTCACCTCATCACTTATCAGGTCTATGGCCGTGTTCGTCCCCATGGCAAAGAATGGCAAGGCGTCATGGAGCAAGTGTTAGGCGTACCCGCTAAAACCACCCACAGCTTTTCAGTCAACTCAGTGCAAGGCAAAACGTTTCAGTACCAATGCAGTTGTAGCACTTACCCACTGACTATTCGCCGCCACAATAAAGTAATAAGAAACCAAGCCACTTATCGCTGTCAGCAATGCCATCAAACTTTGGTTTTTACGGGTAAACAACTGAGTTAACCCTTCACTCAGCGCACTGGTTCATCAGACTCAGCGACTTAAATTACCAATTGAGCTAAATATCACCATAGACCTTCAAAAATGAGTGTTATGATTAATAAGGTCATACTTTCTAAACACTTTATCTATGAAAAAATTCATTTGGTTTGGCTTGGCACTAATGACCAGTGTGGCGGTTGCTGCGCCACCTAGCTCATTCTCCAAAGCAAAAAAAGAAGCGGTAAAAATCTACCGTGATCACCCCACCAGTTTTTACTGTGGCTGTGACATCACTTGGCAAGGTAAAAAAGGCATTCCCGATTTAAATGCCTGTGGCTATAAAGTCCGAAAACAGCAAAAACGCGCTTCCCGCATCGAATGGGAGCATGTTGTGCCTGCATGGCAATTTGGCCACCAGCGCCAATGTTGGCAAGACGGCGGAAGAAAGAATTGCACCAAAAAAGATAAGCAATTTCGTTTAATGGAAGCTGACCTTCATAACCTGACGCCAACCATAGGTGAGGTAAACGGTGACCGTTCCAACTACAACTTCAGTCAGTGGAATGGTATCGATGGTGTCAGCTATGGCCGCTGTGAGATGCAAGTGAACTTCAAGCAACGTAAAGTGATGCCACCCGATCGCGCCCGAGGCTCTATCGCTCGGACTTACCTCTACATGAGCCAAGAGTATGGCTTTAAGTTATCGAAACAGCAGCGTAACTTGATGGCCGCCTGGAACAAACAGTATCCTGTAGACTCGTGGGAATGTGAGCGCGACAAACGCATCGCCAAAGTTCAGGGCAACCATAACCCGTTTGTTTTTAAGGCTTGTCTAGCCCAGTAATTTCAAGGTTAAGTGAGTGACTCCTCATTTAAAGAGAAACTCACTTTACCCCTTGTTTTTTAGCACTAACGCATCCATGTTAGTTTTTATATCAACCACTCAGCTGGAACCTAATAACCATGCGAATTCCACGAATTTATCATCCAGAAACCATTCAACAACTTGGCCACTTAATGCTAGGTGATGATGCTGCAGGGCACATTGGCCGAGTGCTACGAATGAAAGAAGGCCAGGAAGTGCTTTTGTTTGATGGTAGTGGCGCTGAATTTCCAGCGGTAATTTCTGAAGTAACCAAAAAATCGGTACAAGTGGACGTTACCGAGCGTGTTGAGCGCAGCAGCGAGTCACCATTAGATCTGCATTTAGGTCAGGTGGTGTCGCGTGGTGATAAGATGGAATTCACTATCCAGAAATCCGTCGAGCTTGGCGTAAATACCATTACTCCACTTATTTCAGAGCGCTGCGGCGTTAAATTAGATAAAAAGCGTTTTGAGAAAAAACTCGCCCAATGGCAGAAGATCGCCATCAGTGCTTGTGAGCAATGTGGCCGCAATACCGTGCCAGAAATTCGCCCAATTATGGCGCTCGAAGAGTGGTGCGCTGAACAATATGATGGCCTTAAGCTCAACCTACACCCTAGAGCGAAATACTCCATCAACACATTACCGACTCCTGTAGAGAAAGTTCGTCTGCTGATTGGCCCTGAAGGCGGCCTATCTTCAGCAGAGATCGATATGACACAAGAGTATCAATTTGAAGAGACGCTGCTTGGCCCTCGCGTACTACGTACAGAGACAGCAGCCTTGACCGCAATTACCGCCCTTCAAGTTCGCTTTGGCGATCTTGGCTAACCGGAGAAGATCATGATTAAACTTGGCATCGTGATGGACCCAATTTCGTCCATCAACATCAAAAAAGACTCTAGCTTCGCCATGATGCTTGAGGCTCAGCGCCGCGGCTACGAAATCCACTACATGGAAATGAATGATCTACACTTAGATCAAGGTGTTGCGGTAGCAGATACCAAAGTCGTTGAACTTAAAGAAGATCCTAACGGTTGGTACCAATTTAAGTCAGAGCAAACCATTGAGCTGGCAGAATTAGATGCGGTACTGATGCGTAAAGATCCTCCTTTCGATACTGAATTTATTTACGCGACTTACATTTTAGAGCGCGCAGAAGAGAAAGGAACGTTGATCGTAAACAAGCCACAGAGCCTACGTGACTGTAACGAGAAACTCTTTACTGCTTGGTTCCCTGAACTAACACCGACAACCATTGTGACGCGCAAAGCTGAGAAAATTAAAGACTTTCGTGAGCAACACGGTGACGTGATCTTAAAACCACTCGACGGTATGGGTGGCGCTTCTATCTTCCGTGTCAAAGAAAACGATCCAAACGTATCTGTGATCATCGAGACCTTAACTAACCATGGTCAAAATTACGCGATGGCACAAACGTTCGTTCCGGATATCAGTAACGGTGACAAACGTATTTTAGTGGTCGACGGCGAACCAATGCCTTACTGCCTTGCTCGTATCCCAGCCAAAGGTGAAACACGTGGCAACCTTGCAGCTGGCGGCACCGGTGAAGCTCGTCCACTAAGCGAAACGGATCTTAAAATTGCTCAAGCTGTTGCTCCAACGCTAAAAGAGAAAGGTTTGATCTTCGTTGGTTTAGATGTGATTGGCGACAAGCTGACTGAAATCAACGTAACAAGCCCAACCTGTATTCGTGAAATCGAAGCAGCTTTCGATATTTCGATTACAGGCAAGCTGATGGATGCCATTGAGCGTCGCTTAAATAAATAAAGCCATTCGAGGCCAATACCGTACGAGGCAGACAAAATCTGCCTCCTACAAATCCTCACTTACAATGGCAATCAATAAGGTTGATGTGATAATGAATTTGACTAACCATTTTTTAGTCGCAATGCCTGGCATGAAAGATCCTTATTTCCAGCGCAGTGTTATCTACGTATGTGAGCACAACGAAGATGGCGCGATGGGTTTAATGATCAACTCTCCCATTGAAGTGACCATCGGTAAAATGCTGGAAAAAGTAGACGTTCAACCGGTTCATCCTCAACTGAAAACAGACAAGTTAGAGATGTCTGTGCTCAATGGTGGCCCTGTTTCAGAAGATCGCGGATTCATTTTGCATCAACCTAAAGATCGTTATGAATCGAGCATCCAAATGACCGAGCAGATCATGGTAACCACCTCGAAGGATATTCTGAGCGTATTAGGCACTGAAGCCGAACCGAACCAGTATATCGTCGCACTGGGTTATTCAGGTTGGGAACCCGGTCAACTTGAAACTGAATTAGCCGAAAACTCATGGCTGACGATTGAAGCTGACCCAAACATCATGTTTGAAACTCCAGTCAAAGAGCGCTGGCAAAAAGCAGTACAGATGCTGGGTATTGATGTCGCACAGCTCTCTAGCCAAATTGGTCACGCATAGTTTTATTGGTCACGCATAGTTTTTATGTGTCGTTGATGACACACGATTGTGACCTTTCAATCCAATCTCCAAGGCAGTAACTTTATGTCTAAAACAATCATGGCTTTCGATTATGGCACCAAAAGTATTGGTAGTGCGATTGGCCAAGAGATCACAGGAACCGCTTCGCCACTGAAAGCGTTTAAAGCCAATGATGGCATTCCAAATTGGGATGATATCGAAAAGCAGATTAAAGAGTGGCAACCTAACTTGCTGGTGGTTGGCCTTCCAACCGACTTACACGGTAAAGATTTAGAAAGTATTACCCAACGTGCGCGTAAGTTTGCTAAACGCCTACAAGGCCGTTATGGCCTACCTGTCGAGCTACACGATGAGCGACTATCCACAACCGAAGCTCGTGCTGACTTGTTCGCGATGGGCGGCTACAAAGCCCTAACCAAAGGCAATGTCGATTGCCAGTCTGCTGTGGTGATTTTAGAAAGCTGGTTTGAAGCGCAATGGGGCGAATAGCCAAACGCTAAGTTCTATTTAAATAAAAATCCCAAGCCTAAGCTTGGGATTTTTTGTAATTTGGTTGACCAATTATTCGCCAGCAATCTTCATGGATTCAAGCAAGATAGAACCCGTTTGAATCTGCGAGCGCGTTTCAACGTCATTACCAACGGCAACAATCTGCTGGAACATCTCTTTCAAGTTGCCTGCGATCGTCACTTCAGACACAGGGAATTGAATTTCGCCATTCTCAACCCAGAAACCCGCAGCACCGCGTGAGTAATCACCGGTTACCACATTCACGCCTTGTCCCATGGTTTCAGTCACCAATAAGCCCGTGCCTAGCTCTTTCAGCATTTGCTCGAAGCTTTGCCCTGTTGATTGCACAAACCAGTTATGAATGCCACCAGCGTGGCCTGTTGGGGTCATATTCATCTTACGCGCAGCGTATGAGGTTAGTAGGTAAGTTGCCAATACGCCGTCAGTGATGATTTCACGATCTTGAGTAAACACACCTTCGCTATCAAATGGGCTTGATGCTAAGCCGCGCAGGATGTGCGGGCGCTCTGCAATGTTAAACCATGAAGGCAATACCTGCTCACCAAGCTGATCCAATAGGAAAGAAGATTTACGGTAAAGATTGCCACCGCTGATTGCCATTACTAAGTGGCCAATCAAACCTGTTGCCACATCCGCAGCAAACATCACTGGGTATTTGCCCGTTGCTAGTTTTTGCGGGTCAAGACGGCCTACCGTTTTTTCTGCTGCTTCACGGCCAACCTTCTCTGGTGTCCAAAGCTCATCTACATGACGTGCCACCGTGTAGCTGTAGTCACGCTCCATTTCACCGTTTTGACCTTGGCCAATCACACAACAGCTCGTGCTATGGCGGCTTGATGCGTAGCTTGCAAGCAGACCATGGCTGTTACCATACACTTTTAAGCCATAGTGGCTGTCGTAGCTTGCACCATCACTCTGTTTGATTTTGTCACTGTAAGACAGCGCATGACGCTCAGCTTCAATGGCGATTTTTGCTGCGTGGTCAGGATCTGGCGTATCAGGGTGAAACAGATCCAAATCAGGGATCTCTTTGACCATCAACTCTTTATCAGCCGGGCCAGCGTATGGATCTTCCGACGTGTATTGCGCAATATCCAATGCCGCCAATACCGTTTGCTGAATCGCTTTTTCGCTTAAGTCAGACGTCGAAGCACTGCCTTTGCGTTGACCACGGTAAACCGTGATACCCAAAGCGCCATCACTGTTGAATTCAACGTTCTCTACTTCACACATACGAGTAGAAACGCTCAAACCTGTCGACTTACTGATCGCGACTTCTGCGGCATCCGCCTTTTGTGCAGCCATTTCAAGAGCTTTTGCTACTGCGGCTTCTAGCTCAACTTGCTGTTGGGCAACTTGTTGTCTTACGTCCATATCTTCTTATGTGATGATGTTTGTTCGCTATTCGATATAGATAGGATAACAAGAATTTCGCTTTCTCCCCACGATTGTTGTTAAAATAGAGAAATAGATGTTCAAATTAGGGCAAAAGAGATGGCTCGTAAGAATCAAAAAGCGCCATGGGAACCGGAAGAAGAGATCATTTGGGTTAGTAAATCCGAAATGAAACGTGACATGGAAGAGTTACAAAAGCTAGGCGAAGAGCTTGTAGGTCTAAAACCATCAGTTCTGGAAAAATTCCCGCTAAGTGAAGACCTTGCCGAAGCAATTCATGATGCGCAGCGTTTTAAAAATGAAGCGCGTCGTCGTCAGCTTCAACGTATCGGTAAACTGATGCGTTACGAAGATCCTGAACCGATTCAAGCAGCGCTGGATAAAGTACGTAACAAACACTCGCAAAACACTGCTGTGCTGCACAAACTTGAACAGCTGCGTGATCGCGTTGTGGAAGAAGGCGATAGCGCTATTGCTGACGTACTAGAGCTATACCCAGACGCAGACCGTCAACGTCTACGTCAACTTGCTCGCCAAGCAGCAAAAGAGAAAAAAGCCGGTAAACCTGCAAAGTCATACCG
>Ga0209452_1000283_pt1 | contig 12613 bp, 10 predicted proteins | sample WorMetimpBELIZE1_FD_187388 | JGI IMG/M metagenome (GOLD analysis project Ga0209452, IMG submission 187388) | Marine gutless worms symbiont microbial communities from Max Planck institute for Marine Microbiology, Germany - Olavius imperfectus... | ecosystem: Host-associated > Annelida > Digestive... | reverse complement strand
CCTTCTGCACCTTCCCACACTTGTGACGTAACCGGTTCGCCCTGCTTTTTGCAGGCTTTAATGAGCAGTACCAGGAAAATCAGCTGGGATAACCCGAAAGCAAACCCGCCAATACTGATCCACTGGTTGTAATCAGCAAATTGCAGCGAGTAATCAGGGATCCGCCGCGGCATACCCGCCAGTCCCACAAAATGCATAGGGAAGAACAGCACATTCACGGAAATCAGTGAGCACCAGAAATGCCACTTAGCCAGCGTGATATCAAACATTTTACCGGTCCACTTGGGCAGCCAGTAATACACCGCAGCCATAATGGAAAACACCGCTCCGGTCACCAGAACATAATGGAAATGGGCCACGACAAAGTAAGTATCGTGGTACTGAAAATCCACAGGGGTGATTGCCAGCATCAATCCGGACAGGCCACCGATGGTGAACAGCACAATGAAGGCCAGAGCAAATAACATGGGGATCTCAAAGGTCATGGAACCCCGCCACATGGTGGCCACCCAGTTAAACACTTTCACGCCGGTGGGTACGGAGATCAGCATGGTGGCGAACATAAAGAACATTTCAGCAAACACCGGCATACCTGTGGTAAACATATGGTGAGCCCAGACAATGAATGAGAGCAGGGCGATGGAGGCAGTGGCGTACACCATGGAGGCATAGCCGAACAGGCGCTTGCGGGCGAAGGTCGGCACAATCTGCGAGATAATGCCAAAAGCAGGCAAGATCATGATGTAGACTTCAGGGTGCCCGAAGAACCAGAAAATATGCTGGAACATCACCGGATCACCGCCGCCGGCAGCATCAAAGAAACTCGTCCCGAAGAATTTATCGGTAAGCACCATGGTCACTGCACCGGCCAGTACAGGCATTACAGCAATCAGCAGGAATGCAGTAATAAGCCAGGTCCAGACGAACAGTGGCATTTTCATCCACGTCATACCCGGCGCACGCATATTAAAGATAGTCACGATTACGTTGATTGCGCCCATGATGGAGGAAATCCCCATAATATGGACTGAGAACACAAACAGCGCGGTACTGTCGCTGCTGTATGTCGTCGACAGCGGCGCATAGAAGGTCCAGCCGAAAGCCGGGCCACCGCCTTCCATGAACAGTGAACCTAACAACATGGAAAATGCAAACGGGAGGATCCAGAAGCTCCAGTTGTTCATTCTGGGCAATGCCATATCCGGTGCGCCAATCATCATGGGGATCAGCCAGTTAGCCAGACCGGTAAACGCCGGCATGACAGCACCGAATACCATGATCAGGCCGTGCACTGTGGTCATCTGATTAAAGAAATTCGGGTCTACGATTTGTAAACCGGGCTGGAACAGTTCGGCGCGGATCACCATCGCCATCGCGCCGCCGGTAAGAAACATGATGAAGGCGAACCACAGATATAACGTACCGATATCTTTGTGGTTAGTTGTCAGCACCCAACGCATCAGGCCTGCCGGAGCGCCGTGTCCGTGGTGATCATCGTGATGTTCATCATGTGCCGCAGTGTGCTCCGGCGTCATAGTTTCAGTTGCTTTACTCATCGCACGCTCCTATTTACCGGTTGCTACTGCATTAACGTCTTTAGGCTGGATCACATCGCCGGTGTTATTTCCCCAGGCATTCCGCTCGTAGGTAATCACCGCAGCGATATCTTTCAGGGACAGCATCTTGCCAAACGCCTGCATGGCCGTGCCTGCTTTACCGTTAAGCACAATATCGATGTGCGCTTTCTGATCCTCCAATACCATCTGACTGCCTTTAAGTGCAGGGAAAACGCCCGGCAACCCCTGACCGTTAGGCATATGGCAGGCTGCGCATGTCGCGTTGTACACTTTCTCGCCGGTACTCATCAGCTCTTCTTTGCTCATGCTCATGGCCAGCAGGCGCTGCTCTTCTTCTTTCGCCTGTTTCACAATGGCTTCCTGCTCTGTCATCCAGGTTTTATATTCATCCGGGCTCTTCGCAATCACCACTACCGGCATGAAACCATGATCCTTCCCGCACAGTTCAGCGCACTGTCCACGGTAGATACCGGGCTCATTCACTTTGGTCCACGCCTCATTGATGAAGCCCGGATTAGCATCTTTCTTTACTGCGAAATCTGGCACCCACCAGGAATGGATAACGTCGTCAGAGGTGATCAGGAAGCGGACTTTTTGTCCGGTAGGAATGACCAGAGGACGATCTACCTCAAGCAGGTAGTTTTCCCCTTTTTCGAATTTGTTCTCAATCTGCTCACGCTGTGTGGCCATGATGGAGTAAAAGGACACATCGCTGTCCATGTACTTGTAATGCCATTTCCACTGGGAACCGGTGACAAGAACCGTCATTTCAGGTTCACTGGCATCTTCCATCGCGATGAGGGTTTGTGCTGCCGGGACGGCCATAAATATCAGGATCAGGAAAGGAATGACTGTCCAGGCGATTTCTACTTTCACGTTTTCGTGGAAGTGCGCCGGTTTGGCGCCCCGGGATTTACGGTGCTTGAACATGGAGTAAAACATCACACCGAACACCACCACAGCGATGGCCACACAAATTGAGAACATCAGCATATGCAGGTCGTACACCTGTCCACTGATGTCTGTGACACCTTGTCTCAGGTTGATTTCACCTGCCCGGTCTGATGTTGCCATGGTTTCTGCTTGCAGCGACGCCGGAATAACAGACATCGCTAACCCCCAAACCATCATTGCGTTACATACGAGTTTCTTCACTCAACACCTCCGTGATGGAGGATCTTGTGTAATACCCTGCTCACAGGACCCTGTCGTATCAGGCTATCCGCCTGTTAATTTTTATCTCTTTTTGTTATTTTTTCGTTAACAACGGTATAAGAATTAAACAGATTTCATCTTGTGTCTAGTCTTTCTGAAAAAATAAATGGCCGGGGTGGCCTCAGAAACAGGGTCAAAGCACTTCATTCTGATATTTCGAATGTTTCGTTCAGATCTTCGACACATCCGTATTTAAGGAACGCCGTATTATAGGTAAGTAAATCGTCCTCACACTTGTGACATCAACGTTATGAAAGGAATGTGTAATGAATAAATTTATCCCGGCAGTATTAGTTTCAGGTTTAATCAGTGCAGGCGCATTCGCGGCGCCTGTGAGCTATCAGATTGATCCTACTCACACCAGCGTTATCGCTTCATGGAATCACTTCGGATTCTCTAACCCGACAGCCGCCATCAACGGCGCTGAAGGCACCATCGTGTTTGACAAAGACGCGCCGGAAGACAGCAAAATCGATGTGTCGGTGAAAATTGATACCATTGATTCATTCGTTAAAAAGCTGAATGAAGAATTTGTCGGTGCTGACTGGTTCAATGCAGCGAAGTTTCCTTCTGCCACCTTCACCAGTACAGATGTTGAAATGACAGGTGATAAGACGATGGAAGTGACCGGCGATCTGACGATCAAAGGTGTGACTAAGTCCGTCACTATGGATGTCACTCTGAATGGTTCAGGTGTACACCCGATGACACAGAAAGAAGCGATAGGTTTTGATGCAATGACCACCATCAAGCGTTCTGACTTCGGGATTGATATGTATGTACCGAATGTGAGTGACGAAGTCACGCTGCACATCACCACAGAAGCACAAGCTAAATAAGTTTTCGCATCACCGTCCAGATGCCCGGCCCGCGCGAGCGGGCTTTTTTATTGGTAGCGGCCTGTTAACTGCGGTAGTCTGATTGTTTTTATTGTCAGGGATTGCTTCTATGTTGCGCCGCGCTGTTTTCTCCTCTTTTCTGTTATTTTTAACACCCTCTGTTTTTGCCAAAGATCTTCCTTCCGGCGCTATTAACGCTCTGTTTGAAGAAGCGGTAAGTCATGACACAGTGCCGGGTATAACCATGGCACTGGGCAACGATAAGGGCATGCTGATGGCTAAAGGCTACGGTTTTGCCGACGTGGAAAACCATGTACCGATGACGACAGATCACAAGGTGCGTATCGGCAGTGTCTCTAAACTCATCGCTACGGCCGGATTAATGCGTCTTGCGGAAGCGGGCAACATTGATCTGGATAAACCGGTAACTGAATACGTCAGCGCATGGCCTGCTGATAAACCGGTCATTACTCTGCGCCAGCTTACCTCACATACAGCAGGCATCAGGCACTACAAAGAAGGTGCCAATGAATTCCTTCTGAATGAAAGTTATCCGGATATCGACAGTGCACTGGCGATGTTTAAAGATGATCCACTGCTGTTTGCACCCGGCACAGATCACCGTTATTCAACGTTTGCCTGGACACTGGTCAGTGCCGCAATGGAAGGGGCTGACGCGTCCCGGGATTTCCGCGCCATCATAAACGAAGAAGTGTTCGCGCCGCTGAAACTGGACAACACGGTATTTGACGACCAGTACACCATCATCGATCACCGGGCGAGACCTTACACCGTACACGAAGGTGAGCTGATTAATGCGCCACAAACGGATCACAGCTATAAATGGGCCGGCGGCGGTTTTATTTCTACGCCGTCAGATATTGTCCGGTTTGCTGTAGCCCATGTGGCAAGCGATTACCTGAAACCAGAGACTACCCGCGCCATGTTTACTCCTGCCAGGCTTAACAATGGTGAAACCGTGGGCTTCGGCATAGGCTGGAAAACCGGTTTTGGCGATTACAAAAAACGTAAAGCGTATAAAGATAACGTGAGCGCGCTGGCTTTGATGGACGATATTCCTGATGCAGTGATGCACTCAGGTGGCAGTATGGGCGGCATTACAATGACCATTCTTTGCCGTGAACATAAAACAGCGGTTACTGTAGTAAAAAATGTCAGTGGTGAAGACAATGCTGATGTTTTTCTGCTGGCGCTCAAGACACTGCACTTTGCACATACCAGCCAATAGTAAAGAAAAAGGGCGATGATGGTTTATATCATCGCCCTTCCAATTTTTAGCGCTGTGGCCAGCGCACACAATAGTTATTGCACCGCGCTTAGCGAAAGGACTTACATCCAGTCAGCATTGCGGATTACACCTACAGCCAGACCTTCAATGTTGAATGGTTCAGCAGCAAGATCCACCTTTATGGTATCGAATTCTTCATTTTCTGCATGCAGCCAAACTTCGCGGCCGCGTTTTTCCAGACGTTTTACCGTGACATCCTCATCAACCCTGGCAACAACTACCTGCCCATTGTGCACGTCAGTAGTTCGGTGAACGGCAAGTAGATCACCATCCAGAATACCGATATCTTTCATACTCATACCGTTTACACGTAACAGGAAATCCGCACGGGGGTGGAACAGATCAGGGTCGACCTTGTAATGCATTTCCACATGTTCCTGCGCCAGAATAGGTTCACCTGCCGCAACACGGCCGATTAACGGTAAGCCTGCGTCTTCATCGTTTTCTGCTTCCAGCGGAATATTCAGCTTTATACCCCGTGAGGTACCCGCCAGAATTTCGATTACACCTTTACGGGCCAGCGCCTTTAAATGCTCTTCTGCTGCATTAGCTGATTTAAACCCTAATTGCTTCGCAATTTCCGCACGGGTGGGCGGCATGCCGGTTTCCAGCATGGTGGTTTTGATCAGTTCGAGAACTTCCGTTTGTCTTGGAGTAAGTGGACGCATAAACAGCCCTGTTTTTCTATACAGTTCCTGTGAGTATATACAGTTGCGCTGGTTTGACAAGGGCTGCCGGCGAAATTATTACGCTTATTCAGGGGGCGCAGTTAACAGCGCCTGGTTTTCATTGCAACGATATGCATTAGTTGTACATTGTAATACGCTGTTTTAGTTCTCCTTGGGAATAAAAAGGTATCTTCTTATCAAGAAATTTTAGCCAGGGGCCTCCTAATCAGAACGCCACCGGCTAAATTTGAGGGAAATTATGCAAGTTGTTTAATCAAGGCTTGCGCGACAGCTTCGGAGCTGGCTGGATTTTGGCCTGTAATCAATCGGCCATCTTCAACTACGTGAGGCTCCCAGTCCGCACCTTTTTCATAGTGACCGCCAAGACGAATGAATTCATCTTCTATCAAGAATGGCACCACATCAGTCAACTCCACCCCCGCTTCTTCTCCGTTAGTAAAGCCAGTAACTTTACGACCTTTGATAAGCGGCTCGCCGTTATCAGTTTTTACATGACGCAGGACCCCAGGGGCATGACACACAAAACTGATTGGCTTGCCTGCCCGCTCAAACGCTTCGATCAGTGAAACAGACTGTTCTGACTCAGCAAGATCCCACAGGGGGCCATGGCCGCCCGGATAAAACACCGCATCAAAATCTGTGTGTGACACGTTTTCAAGTTTGACAGTGTTCGCCAGTACTTGCTGCGCCTGTTGGTCTTGCTTAAATCGCTCAGTCGCAGGGGTTTGAAAATCAGGCAAATCACTTTTCGGATCCAGAGGTGGTTGTCCCCCCAGAGGTGAAGCCAACACCAACTCAGCACCAGCATCTGTAAAGGTGTAGTAAGGCGCTGCAAACTCCTCCAACCAAAAGCCTGTTTTTTCACCGGTGTTACCCAGCTCATTATGCGATGTAAGTACCATTAAGATTTTCATATAAACCTCTCTATCTTTTAACAATATGGATGAATCAATGATTATAAAAAAGCGTCTACGGCTGCTTGTTTGTCTGCATACGGTGCTCGCAATCGAAGATTTGATACACCTGCTTCGCTTTGTACTACCACCGCCCTGGCATGAGAGAACTGGCGGAAGCCATGAATACCATGGTAAGCCCCCATACCTGACGCGCCCACACCACCAAAAGGCAGCTCATCAATAGATACATGGGTCATGACGTCGTTGATGACCAGCGCTCCGGAAGTCGTTTGTTGTGCAAATACTTGCTGTGCTGTCCTCATTGAAGTAATAGGCGGCTAAAGGGCGAGGGTGTTGATTGATGTAATCAATTGCCTCGTCCTCTTATTGATACAGACGAATGGGCAATAATGGACCAAATATTTCTTCCTGCATGATTGCCATATCGTCGGTTGTCCCAATCACTAGATGCGGAGCGATTTTACGGCTTGAGGCGTCATAAGCCGGTTCATTTTGCGGCGCAAGATTGATGATCTCTGCGCCTTTTTGACGTGCATCTTCTAATAGATCGACTAAGCGCTGGTAATGTTGTTCGTTAATGATTGCGGTGTAATCGGTATTTTCTTGAATGCTTGGGAAGGTTTGTCCCATAAATTCTCGCGCTTGAGCTTTGAACGCTTGAGTTTGCTCTGCAGGCAGCAAAACGTAATCTGGTGACAGGCAAATTTGACCTGCATTAAAGGATTTAATCGTTAATGTGCGCTCAACTGCTTTGCTCAGGTCAGCACCTTTAGCCACCATAACAGGCGACTTTCCACCCAGTTCCAGAGTCACTGGCACAAGGTTCTATGCAGCAGCACGCATCCCCTAGTACTACGGTTAGCTCTTCAGGGCCGAAGTAACGGGCCACTAACTCAGCCAATAATTCTGAAGTCTCAGGCGTCAGTTCAGAAGGTTTTAACATGGCGCTATTACCCGCTGAAAATACACCAGCTAACGGTCCGAATGCTAAATTGATTGGAAAATTCCAGGGACTAATGACACCAACAATCCCTAACGGTTGAAACTGTATTTCAGTGTGCATTTCAGGATCAGGTGAGGCGGTTTGTTCTGCCTCCATCCAGGTATCGAGATTATCGATGGCGTGTTGCAACATATTACTGGTTGTTACCATATCGGCCACGTAAGACTGATATAAGCTACGGTGTCCAAAATCTTCGCTCATGGCAGAAGCAATGGCTTTATGGTTATCACGGATTAATTTTATACAGCGCGGTCACTTAACTTGACGCAACCTGCTGTATCACAACACATTGCAGGACTAGAGGTGGCCATTGGGCGACCTTTATTTGAGCGTTCTTCTAGTGGCGTCGAGCCTACCTCCACAGCGGATGAATTAGCCATGGACATTGGTGATAAGCTGGAAGTAGCTGAGGCGGCTTTGGCTTAAGCAAGAGCTCGATCAATGGACATCTCTGGTGTCTTGCAGATAGTCGGACATGCGGATTTTATAGCTGAGATACTCAGTGTACCGATGCTACCGTTATTGGAGTCGGGGGTGAAAATTCGTATGCACACCGGTAACGGCAGTATGGTGTCGGACATGTTACTTGAGGGGCACTGTGATCTGGGAATCTCAGCCCACCCAGTCTTAGATGATCGTTTAAAAAGCGAGCTGATTTATACCAGTAAATTACTCCCAGTGGCCGCTCCAAGTACCGTAAAGCGCATATTGTCAGCACAAGACTTTGGTTGGTCTGTTATGCCCGAGTTCTTATGTCAGCAGCAAATTGCTCAAAGCGAACTCATGGAGATCCCTTCGCCAGTTGGTACACATGAAATTCACTACTACCTAATTTGGTTACCCAGTGCTTTACGTCAAGTCCGCGTTGCTCACGCAAGACAGACCTTACTCACTCAATTATGGTCGTAATGTCGCCGTTTACCCCGGCGCCATTACTTATCTTTTTCAGTAGCTAACGCGTTATGCACCGCCCGGGTGAGAGGATAAAACCAGAGCACCACAGCCCCGAGCAGACAGCCTGCGCTGGCTACCAGCGAAATGATTTCGACAAACAGCACAGACTCAATATCAGCGTTTGCACTCTGCGCCGCATATTCCAGCGCACCGGCAATCACAGCAAAAGACAGCCCGTCGCTTATCCGCATCACCAGATGAAATGCGCCAAAGGTAAGCGCCTGATTAGGTATCCCCTGATCCCTCGCACCGTACTCAATGGTGTCTGGTAATGCTGACCACACCAGTACCAGCAGTCCGCCTGAGAAAAAACCACAAACAGCGAAATAAACACATGCACCGGTCATCGTGGCCGGGGTCAGCAGAAGAAAGCTAAGGAAAGTCACAGCCAGCCCGGCCAGCGCAAGGATCATGGCATGATGCTTTTCCATGCGCTGTGAGAGGTGGTTAAACCAGGGTAGCGCCACCAGCTTTCCTGCCGCCAGACTCATAATGAACCAAGTCGTCAGCTTCTCGTCGTGAAAAAGCATGCTTGCGAAGTAAACGCCGGATTTGTAGAACACCGGAATAAAGATACACGGCAGTAATGAATATACCGCCAGTACCATGAATGCCTTATTTCGCAGGAGTGCACGGAATGCTTTACTGAGCGGAGGCGGGTGTTTGACCGCTGTCAGATTACCTTCCCGCCAGACCGGCAAAATACATAAATAAATATTCACCAGCATGAACACGCTTGCCGTGATAAGCAAGATAGTCCGCATCCCGTTATCCTGTGACTCCAGCATGGCAAGTGTATCGCCGGCAAATGCGGCGAAGAGCAGGATTGCACAGGAATTATAAAAAATGCGGGATGAAGACAGACGTGTCCGCTCATGGCTGTCTCTGGTCAGTGACCCCATCATCGCGTTGTGAGGTATGTCTACCAGTGCATAACCAATGCGAAAGAGGATGGTCACCACAAGATAAAAAGTAAACAGGTAGTCCGCACCGGCCGGCAGGGGATAAAACAAAATAGCGAACGACAGTACTGTCAGCGGCGCACCTGAGGCGATGACTTTCTGGTAGTGCAAATTATATCTGTCGAGAAGCAGAGACAGCGAGATATCCAGCACGCCGGATACAAGCAGAGACACCATCAGGATCAGGCCCGCTGCCGCTGCCCCCAGTCCCTGTATATCGGCAAAATAATAAAGCAGCAGTAAATCAGTAAAGTTCCAGAGTGTACTTTTAGTAAAAGCACCGGATGCATAGGCCTGTCTCTGGAAAGATGTCAGCATGAGCAGCTTCCGGAGGGCGGGATAGCAACCGGCATATTCATATCAGAGCAGCGGCCCGCAGGAGCTTCGCTGCACGTATTTACAAGTCAGATCTTCTTTCTCTTCATAGGGACGATGCAACACAAGCTGTTGGATCAGCTTGCCGGCCGCTGCGCGTCCCAGATTGCCCACCGGCTGGTGCACAGTGCTGAGTGGTGGCCACAGATTCTTACTGGAAGGGTCGTCGTCAAAACCTATCACCGATACATCATAAGGGATCCGCAATTTCAGCTGGCTGGCCACTTTGTAAACCAGAGTGGCAAGATAATCATTGAAGGTAAAAAATGCGGTGGGGCGATCGTCCCCGGACAGCAGATGACGGATAATCTTTTCATATTCTTCATCTGACGACATAGGGCCCTGAAAAACCAGCGATGTATCAACAGGAATATCAAAATCGCGGTGCGCTTCTTCATAGCCCTGATAACGCAGTAAGCCACCGTGTACATTGTTAAAATTAATGATCGCAACACGGCGGTGCCCCAGCGTAAGTAAATGACTCACCGCCTCTTTCACGCCGGCCACAATGTCACAGGAGACGCAGCTGTTGGCGTCCAGTGACATAGGCAGAATTTTAACCGCCGGTTTTTGTTCAGCTTCGATGACTGACAATACTCCCTGATCATCACACAGTGGTGGCGTAAGAATGTAACCGTCAGGGTTTGAACGTTCCGCCAGTGCCTTAACCTGTTCCGCCAGCGAGGTTCTGTCTTTTACCGGCCGCACCAGTAAATCGTAGCCAGCTTCGTCACACACTTCGATAGCACCGGATGTCAGTCTCGCCGAATAGGAGTTCGAGGCATAGTCCATATATAAGAGACAAATAAGATAAGACTGTTTGGTGCGCAGGCGCCTGGCATTGAGGTCCGGCCGGTAGCCGGTAACGGCCACTGCACTGAGCACCTTTTCTTTATTTTTATCTCTGACTGTCGGGTCATTATTTAATACACGCGATACCGTTTTAATTGATACACCGGCAACCCGGGCGACATCATGTACCGTGAGATTCTTATCCGTCTTCATTATGGCGAGCTTCGTTTATTTATGAACACATTGTGCCACAGAAGACACCTGACAGAGAATCCATCAAGTTGTAAAAAGTTTCGCAAATAGACAACGATAGCATATATTTTATAAAAATAGATTTATAACCATTCAGAATATGTAAAATAAACATAAATTAAATCATAAAATTAAACTTAACTGATTTAACAAATAGCTAAAAGACAACGATAGACTTTTTAAATATCAACGTAGTATGATTGTTAAGCATTTAACAGATATTAAACATTTGCCACACCGGAATCTGCCGTACCGGTGAGTGATAAAAATAAAAACCGTTAATTTGCCGGGTGCTGATAACAGCCCCGAAAGGACTACACTCTGAGGAGAAAATCCGATGTTTAACAAAAAACCACTGAATCGCGCATTGTTGCTCGCACTGGGCACGATGACATCCACTTATGCCGCGGCTCAGGACAACACCAATGATGACGCGAAAACGAACTCACAACTGGAGGTCATTGAAGTCACCGCACAAAAGCGGGTACAGGGCTTCATGGAAGTACCGGTTGCCGTTACCACAGTATCCGGCGAAATTTTAGATGCCGCTCAGGCCACAGAATTCCAGGACTTAGTTCAGGTAAGTCCGTCGGTGACATTTAACCAGTCCGGCGATATGCGTGGTTCCGGTGTGAACATTCGCGGGATTGGTACCACCGCGTTCCAGACTGCTGTTGAACCTACTGTCAGTACAGTCATTGACGGTGTCCCCCTTGGCCGTACGGTACAGTTTTTGTCGGATCTGGCAGATATTGACCGGGTTGAAGTACTACGCGGACCGCAGGGCACCTTGTTTGGTAAAAATGCTTCCGGTGGTGTCCTGAGTATTTTTACTAAACGTCCGGAAGATTCATTCTTTGGTGAAGTCCGCCTTACGCTCACTGATGATGACGCCTGGGGCATGATGGGTCAGGTGACCGGCCCGATCAGTGACAATGTGCGCGGACGGTTGTCTTTTTATAACCGTGATTTCGATGGTTTTGTGGAAAATGTTACTAATGGCGACACCATCAACGGAGACGAAAGTAAAGGTGTAAGAGGTAAACTCGATATCGACCTGGGTATGAATGACAACGTTTATATTATTGCCGATTATTCGAAGCAGGAAAGGGACTGCTGTACGTCAGTTTTACAAAGTATTGGCCGGGGTTCACTGGCAGACTTGCATCAGTTAGGAGAAGACTATGCCGACGTGGATGTATCCTGGGGTAACAACAAGGTCAAGATTGCCAGTCCGGCATATTCCAACACTGAAACCGGCGGGATCTCAGTTGAATACAACCACAGCTTTGAAGACTTTGCGCTGACCTCAATTACTGCTTATCGCGGCTTCACCCTGGAAACAGCTCAGGATGCAGATATCAATCCGTACACGTCGCCGGTAACAGGCCATGTACTGTTCACCAAAAACGGCGCTTCCGGCGGCGGCGATCAGCAACAAACCCAGTTCTCACAGGAACTGCGTTTATCCGGCCAGGCTACTGATAATATTTTCCTGACAGCGGGTGCATTCTACTGGGAGCAAACCGTTGAGCGTTATTTCGAACGTGAAGTGATGCGCTGCGCCGATGCCTACGATCCGGCTGTGGGCACTGTCGCCTGTTCAGAAGAAGGCTCAGGCATCGGTTTTGCTGCGATGGACTCAAAAGTTGATACCCGCAACTACGCATTCTTTGGTCAGGCAGACTGGGATGTAACCGAAGATTTTACTGCGTCATTGGGCCTGCGC
>Ga0209452_1000282_pt1 | contig 12619 bp, 11 predicted proteins | sample WorMetimpBELIZE1_FD_187388 | JGI IMG/M metagenome (GOLD analysis project Ga0209452, IMG submission 187388) | Marine gutless worms symbiont microbial communities from Max Planck institute for Marine Microbiology, Germany - Olavius imperfectus... | ecosystem: Host-associated > Annelida > Digestive... | reverse complement strand
TGCTTCAAAATAGTGAGGATCTGACTGTCTGTAAAATGTGCTTTTTTCATAATTTTCTCCTGTGTTTACAATAAGAGAAAATTCTACGTTTGGCATCTATTATTTTTCGGGGGGATTACCAATAATTTTACTGTAGGCGCCTTGCTTGCTGGCGCTTTAATTATAAATAAGTAAAGCATTGCTTTAATTGCCAGCAAGCTGCACGGCTTCTTATTAAAAGATTATTTGCACAAAGAGAAGAAAATGAGGAGTAAATGAGAAGACAAAACCGATCCAGACATTTGGGACTTTGTTAATTACGACTCTAAAGCGTAGCGTCTGAAAACTTCTTTATGGAAAAGTAACTTAAGCTAATTGCACAAAGAGAAGCGAATTAGAAGACATAACCAATCTTGGCATTTTATTTATCACTACTCTAAAGCGCAGCGTCTCTAAACCTCTTTGTGCAAATATTTTTAAAAATAGCTATTTAAAATCACGCCCTCGTTTAACAACTATTTTATTACTTAAAATAGCCAAGCATAAAATAACCATAAACAACATTGAGTTAGCACCCGCTTGGAGCGAATAATCTACCGACGAATGCAACAGCATATCTACAATAGCGATAGCACAGCCAAAAGCCACCCCCTGAAACAGCGCGGTTTTACGTTTGCGCATGGTTTGTACGCACAACCATAAGCAATACAATATAAGTGCCCCTAAAGCTGACGTTACAGGAATGCCAAGCTCTACAGCAAATTGAATGTAATCGTTATGAGCATTATCGTAATAGCCCGAATACGGCTCTGACTGATACGCAGGGAAGGCTGTGTAAAACGTACCACCACCAGAGCCTAATAAAGGCTTATCGAGTATTAACGGGATTGAATCACGAACAACTTCATCACGGGTTTCTGACTGAATACTGGTTTCGCTTATACGTTGCTTTACTTTTTCTACATCAAATATTGCACCAATAACGATCAAATCAATTATAAAAAAACTTATAATAAGTAACTTAAACGCTTTAGGTTTTTTATTGTAAACAAACAAAGCCAACAAGCTAACAACCATTAATGCAATAAAAAAGGCAGAGTTACCCATGCGGCTACGCGTTAAAATTAGCGCAATAATTATAATAATTAACGATATACGCAAAATTATTTTTGAGCTTAATAGTATTTCTGTCCAGGCGCGTAAAGTTTGTTTAAATGTAAGAGCACTTGCATGACTACCACGCTTTAATTCACTCACTAATACGCCAATACCCAAACATAAGCATAGCGCTAAATAGTTAGCTAAAAAGTTAGAGTAAGTAAACGTACCTATGGCGCGTTGCGTATGTTTGTAACCAAAAATAGGGCTGAGCATATCTGGCGAGAGGTTTAGGTACGTAGCATACAAAGCCTGAAAAACCCCTGCTGCAATAATGGTATAAATAAGCTTTTTTATACGTTCACTATTATTGCAATAAATAAAAATAAGCCAGCAAAAAAGTAGCATAAAGCTTGTTTTTAATAGCATTTGCTTTGTTTGAAAGGGGTCTAAACTTACGGTGTAAAATTGCAAAATACACACAGCACACACTAGCAGCAAAGCTAAAAAAACAGGAAGTGAATAACGCTCGGGGTAAAGCTTTTGGTTATTAATAACACTATTAATTAAATGCATTAAAAAGGTGATACAAATTAAAATACCCATAGCCATAATGGCCCAAGGTCTGTAGCTACCTAAAGGAAGGGGCAGCAAAAAAATAATTGCACATAGCAAAAAAAATATAAAACGGTTCACAGTTTTCTCAAAAAAAACGAGCTAATAGTTGAACAATAGTGTTTAAAGTAAAAACGCAGCCATTAGGCTGCGTTTGTATTATAAAACTAATTATTATTTAGTTGCCAACTTCAGAAATACCAGCGTCACCACCGGTACCGCCAGCACCTTGAGGAACAGTTGTTGTAGGCAAAGTTACAATTACAGGGCCAGCTGGTGCGGTAGGCTCTGTAGGGCCGGCAGCGGTTGCTTCTGATGCAATAGTTGCATCAACTCCAGCTGTAATTGCAGCAAGCGTTACTGCATCGCTATCAACACCTGCAGCAACAAGTGCAGCTAAAAAATCAGCAATTAGCGGGCTGTCTGCACTAATTGCATCTACAACTACCGTCATCATAGAGTCAACTTGTGCGGGGGTACAGTCGGTACATACACCGTTGATGGCAGAAACTAAGTCAGCTTTTAATTGTTCTGGCGAAGTGTCTGGAGTAGCGTTATTTAAAACGTTAACTAAATTTGCCATGCCTTCAGTTTGAACTACCGCATCTGTGTCCGTTTGTGCATAAGCAGGTAAAACTGTAAGTGCTGATGCGCTAGCAACTAAGCTAGCTAAAATAAGTGATTTCATCTCTGATCCCTTGGTTGAATATCTAATTGCAAAATTTTAGCGTATCGGCACAAAAAGTAAACTCTTTATTTGCGCCACTATTATTGGCTTTAATAACTTTAGAAGGCGGCATAATTAAATTACCTTGTACGCCATCACACCCTAAGCTTTCAAGTACCTTTAATGTTTCAGGTTTTTCTATTAAACACGCTAAAACTTTAATGCCAAAACCGTGGCAAATATTATTAACTGTTTGAATAAAAAATTTGCTTTGGTTGTTATCTAATAAGTCTTGTATGTAGCTACCGTCTATTTTTACGTACTCAATATCTAGCCCTTGCAAATATCTAAACGAGGTAAGGCTGGTACCAAAATGCTCAATACATACGTTAATACCAATATCTTTAATTATATCTATGTGTTGCGAGGCAATATGTACGTTGTAAAGCAAACTAATTTCGTGCAATTCAAATAATAAATTAGTTTTTATAACAGGTTTGGTATGCGAATAAAGCGTTAACCATTCAATAAAATCAGTCGAATATAAAGAGGCCTTACTTAAGTTAAGTGCAAATACATCGTTTGGGTGTTGCTCTTTAACATTTACAAAATTGCGTATTATTTTTTTATCTAGCTCTTCGGTTAAGTTAAGTTTTTCGGCCATAGCAAATAAATGCCCGTTGTTAACTTTTTCGCCTTCAAAAATAAAGTTAGCAAATACCTCAAAATAACATTGTTTGTTTTGCGAATTAGTACGTTTTACAGGTTGCACTGAAAAGCTCACCTCGCCAGAGGCTAAAATAGACTGAATAAGCGAGCGCCACTGGTTAACACTAAATAAAGTGTCTTTATCTACTTTAGTGTTTGTATCGCCAATTGTGCAGCCAGTATCTAAAGCCGATAGTACGTTACCAACAGGCATGCCTTTATCTACACTTACTAACGCAAAGTTAGCAAAGCCATTTACGTGTAAGCTATTTTTGTGTTGGCTAAAAGCATCGGTAATTTCTAGGCGCGTTCTATTTAAAAACTCACTATCGTAAGGAGCAAGGGCAATAAAAGTACTGCCATTTAATCTAAATACTTTTGCGTTTGTTAGCTCACCAAAAATAGTTTTAAGTATATTCGCTACTTCGTTTACGTGTTCATCGCCATCTTGATAGCTTACTGTTTTATTAATATTTGCAAGCGAGGGCAGGGTGATCATCATGGCGGTAATAGGTGTTTCATCGCTAATAGAATCGACGACCGAATTAAAATGGTTATCAAACGACTTACGATTCCCTAAACCGGTTAAAGGGTCTATGTAAACTTCTTCTGTAAGGGCTTGTGTTTGTTTAGTGAGCGAATCAAACGTACTTTGCAGGTTCATAACCATATTGTTAATGGCTTTAGTCACGGTGCGTAGCTCGCGGGCAACCGGTATTTCGTTGTTTAATGTAAAGCGCTTACGCGTAACTAAATGTGCTTGGTTTTCTACCGCTTTTAATGGTTTAAACACTGCTCGCAGTATTAAAAATGCCACAGCCAGCGACGCTACTAATAATAAAAACGATCCATATAAGCTACGCTTGGTATGCTCCCACAGCGTTAAGTACGATTGCCCAACGTGGCTTGTTACGTCAAGCGTGCCCGCCATTATCCAACCATTATTTAACTCAGACTGCATAGTGGGTGCATTTAGCTTAACTGCACTTATAAACCAATTAGGCACCGACTCAACACGTTTAGGGTTTATAAGGTCAAAAACCACCTGGTTTTCAGCGTTAGTAAATTTTATTTGCTTATAATAACCTGAGTCAAAAATAGCCGTAGCCATTGTTTGCGCAATCATTATGCTATCGTCTTCAAGGTAGGGAGAGATAGAAAGCCCTAAACTCGTAGCGGTGTCTTGGGCATGGCTAGCCATTTGCGTTTGTAGGTATTGGCGAGTGGTATCTACATCGGTAATTATACGTACAAAAAACGAGATAACCGAAATAACAATAATTAACCCATAAACCTGGGTTTTTAAGCTCAGGCCATTTTTAAAAAAAGACGACATAACTAATAGTTCCTTTAACGTTATTCTAAATGGGAGCAAGCTCACCTTGTTCAATTCGCTCTAGCATAGTGTTCCAAGCAGACACACCACGGCTATTTTTTACTTTATTACCAAGGCCTTTCGATTTAGCTAACCACAAACCTTGGCCATTAAAACTATAAATGGGGGTTAAATCGCGGCGTTTATTAGCAGGCAGTAGTTTAGTATTAAAATTACCTAAAACATAAGGAACTTGATTTGGGTTTTCAATGTATATAAGCACCATATGCGGCTGATTAACCGTTTTTTGCCTAACATACATTAATCGTATTTTATCCTCAGGAACGCCCAAGGCCATTAAAGTAAAATATTTAGCAATTACGTAGTCTTCACAGTCACCCATGCCAATGCCTAAACTCTCGAGCGGGGTAGCCCAATAGTCTTTTTGATTCCATAGGTCTTCGTCGGTTTTATATTTAATATGCTTATTAAAAAAATTATTAACTAAATGAATTTTTTGCCATTCACTTTTATCAGCAGACTCATCTATAAAACTTAACCAGTTTTTTATACGTGCATGGCCTTCGCTACCATATTGTTTTTGCGCACGGGCAATTATATCGCTATTACGTAAGTACATAAGCATATCTTGCGCGCATACAAAAAACGAAACCACTAATACTATGCAAAGCCCTAAACGCACACACGTTCCTTTAAGTAAGTATTCCCTAATAATAAAACAAGCCTAGTATAGTATTGTTAGCATTAAAAAGGTAGATCATATAAAAGCATGGGGAGCACTAAAATAGTGCGCTGCAGGCTAACTTGGTGCAACATAAATTTAACAAAAAAACAATATTAAAGGACGCTTTTTTTATTGAGTACATTGTTGTGGTGTGTATAATAATAACCTCACACGGTAGGTGAGATACGCTAAACGGAATTAGGCTTTTGCTTGTTCTTTTTTACGTATTTTACAAAATAATTAAAAAGGACTTAAAGTGAAAGTTTTAAAAGCAGTATTACCTGTTGCTGGCCTTGGTACGCGCATGTTACCAGCCACAAAAGCCATCCCTAAAGAAATGCTACCTTTGGTAGATAAACCACTTATTCAATATGTAGTTAACGAAGCCGTAGCCGCAGGCATTAAAGAAATAGTACTCGTTACTCACGCCTCTAAAAATTCAATAGAAAATCACTTTGATACCAGCTTTGAGCTAGAAGCCACCTTAGAGGCACGCGTTAAGCGTAGTTTATTAGAAGAAGTACGCTCAATAGTACCAAATGATGTAACTGTAATATCTGTTCGCCAATCAGCACCCCTTGGTTTAGGCCATGCAGTACTTGCAGCGCGCCCTATAGTGGGCAATAACCCGTTTGCCGTAATGCTCCCCGACGTAATAATCGATAAATACAAGTCAAACCCAAAAACCGACAACCTAAGCCAAATGATCGACCGCTTCGACAAAACAGGCCACAACCAAGTAATGGTAGAGCCTGTACCGCAAGAATTAGTACATCAATACGGTGTAGCCGATTTAGCGGGTAAAAAAATTAACGCAGGCGAAAATGCGGCCATTAAAAACATGGTCGAAAAACCAAATAACGATGAAGCACCAAGCAACCTTGCCATAACTGGGCGTTATGTTGTATCACCCACAATTTGGGACTTACTGGAATACACACCACCAGGTGCGGGCGGCGAAATACAGCTAACTGATGCACTACTTCAGCTTCGTCACCTAGAAACACTCGAGGCTTATCACCTAAAAGGTAAATCACATGATTGCGGTTCTAAGCTAGGTTATATGCTCGCAAATGTAGAATATGCAATGCAATCTAGTCATATGGGCGAAGAATTTACAAGGTTAGCTAAAAACTTAATGCTATAAAATAGTTAGGTTTAAGTGTTTTTTGTATAAAATATTTAGGGATGAAAGTGAAGGGAAACAAAGTTCAAAGCTTGGAGACGTTGAGAGGGTTGGCATGTTTTTTACTCGTGCTTAACCACTTAGTAGGTATGCCTGTTGTTGCAGGCTTAAGGCTTCCTGAAGGGAATATCTATTTTTTGTTTAATACAATGCTTGAGAATTTTAGGATGCCTCTATTTGCTTTTTTAAGTGGTATAATATTTTCTTTTAGAGGTATTAAACCAAGTCAATTTTATATACTTATGAAGGGTAAGTTCTTTCGTCTCTTAGTTCCATTAATTATACTCGGACCTCTTTATTTAATTATTCAAGCTAATGCATCTGTGGCAAATCAAAAAGTAGAGATTAATAGTTATTTATATTATATTTCTGTTTTCTGGGAGTCTAAATTTCACTTTTGGTTTCTACAGGCAATGTTTTTAATATTTTTTCTGTATGGGGTAATATCATTTTTGCAGCTAACAGCAAAAACAACATATTTATTGTTATTTGTAATAGGAACTGTATTGTCTATGATTTTGCCGGAAGACATAACTTTTTTTTCTTTATCAGGCTTCTTCTTTCTACTTCCATATTTCGCCCTGGGTACATTATTAGCTTCGTACGAAACACACAACGATAAAGTTAATCTATCTTTAATCGGAGGGTTAACTGTTGTCTTTATTTGCTTATTAGTATTTAAGTATTTGCGTATTCAAGAAGGTAATAACTTCGGTAGGATCAGTGTGTTTGGTTTATTTATTGGTTTCTTTGGGTGCTCAATATTTTACTTCAGTAAGGTTAAAGTTAAAACTCTTGCTTTTATAGGTGGTTTTTCATTCACTATATATTTGTACCACCTATATTTTCTAGTTTTGTCACGCGTCATTCTTAATTATATTGGGATAGATAATACTTTATTTAGTGTTTTAACTGGCTTGGTATTTGGTTTGGTTGGACCTATGCTGCTGAACTCCATTCTGAAAAAGCATCATTTGATGTCCATGCTCTTTTTAGGTGAAAATAAAAAGAATAACACTATATCTAGTTGATTTTAATATTGTTTTAACTTTAAAGTGTGAAGTAATTATATTCTTTATGATTTGTTTATATAGGTTAACTACATGTCTCAAAATGCGGTGAATTTAAATGCTTAAAATAAGCAGGAAAAAGGTAGTAAATATTTTACTGTTAGTATCTATTATGGGGATATTATTTAATGTTTTATTAGGAGCTATTGCTGCATTAAGCTTCTTGATTAGTGGTGTATTAATCTGTTTTATTTATCAAAGTAAATTATTGGATTTATTAAAAAAAAATAAGCTTATTTTAGCAATACCTATATTAGCTATTGTATCAAGCATTTGGTCAGATATCCCACTTTTAACATTAAGAGGCGGTGTCCAATTATTACTGACCACAGTGTTTGCTATGATTATCGCAGCAGTAGTGCATTTTGATTTTTTCATAAAAACAGCCGGTTTTTGTTTCTTTATAATCATGTTTCTATGCTTTACTTCAGATAGGTACGCTTTAAATGGATTAACTGGAGAGTATAGTTTAATAGGTATCTTTGATAGTAAAAACTACTTATCGATGAATGCAGCTCTCAGTGTTTTTGTCGGGGTTGCTATTTATAGAAATTATAACTTCAATAAAAAAATAAAATATTTTGGGTTGTCTCTGGTTATTTTGTCGTTCTCAGTTTTATTAAAAAGTAAGAGCCTAGGCTCAATAGTAACTACAATATTAGTTTTAGTTTTAGCTGTACTTTATATTTATTATCAAAGAATCAACTTACCGAAGTTGGTAAGGTGTCAGTTTAATTGGCTTATAGTAATAAGCTTTTTGATATTAATTTTTGGGTTGATAGTTATAGGGAATACTAGCACATTCGATAACATTATGTATGAACTTGGAAAAGATCCTACGTTGACGGGGCGCACATATATATGGTCCAGAGGAGTAGAGAGCATTATAGAGCGCCCAATATTGGGTTTAGGGTTTAAAAGTGTCTTTTATATTGGAAATCCAATGGCTGAGGATATCTGGGAGTATGTTCACGTAAAATCTGGTGGTGGTTTTCATTTCCATAATATGTACATTGATATATCAGTTGAGTTAGGTTTGCTAGGAGGTTTTGTTTTTCTTTTAGTACTCGGGAAGTTCATTCGTTTGTTGGCCAACAAAAAGTTAAAGCTTGGGAATAAAGAAGGATTTTCACTTATGGTGTTTATATATATGCTTTTACAAACATTTTTAGAAGCAACTTGGTTTTCACAATTTACAATTTCACAATTTTTAATATGTGCATCATGGATTTACCTAAATCAAATAAGCGAATTAAAGACTATAAAATTAAGGTTGAAAGTATGAGCGGAGTTATAGTGTTTGGTGGTTCTGGCTTTATTGGCTCACACCTTATTAATAAATTAGTTGCGAGAAATATATCGCCAATAATCTCAGTCGATATTAAACCACCACGAGTGAATGTCGATGGGGTTAATTATGTTACTGCAGATGTTAGAAATTTAAGTACGTTCGCACTAAATAATGCCAGTATTAGCACTATTTATAACTTTGCTGCAATACATACAACACCAGGCCATGAAAGCCATGAATACTACGAAACTAATATTTTAGGTGCGAACGAAATAACTAAATTTGCTGAAAGTAACGGCATAAATGAAGTTGTTTTTACAAGCTCAATATCTGTTTACGGTCCAAGTGAGAATAGAAAAACAGAGGCCTCTACACCCGCACCTGTTTCGTCTTATGGCTTTTCTAAAATGATGGCAGAGCAAATACACAAAGCATGGCATGAGCGTAATAAAAAATCAAAATTAATAGTAGTTAGGCCCGCTGTTGTTTTTGGGCCTGGCGAAGGCGGTAATTTTACTCGTTTAGCTAGCTTATTGGATAAAGGCTTCTTCATTTATCCAGGGCGAAAAGACACGATTAAGTCATGTATCTATGTTGATGACCTCTTGTACTCAATAGAGCATGCTAGAAATAAAAATACTAATTTTATTTTGTTTAATGGTGCTTACACCACACGCTATACATTAGAAAATATTGTTAATACCTTTGAAAAACAGCACTTTCCAAAAGTTAAAACTATGCTTTTCCCAAAAAGTGTAATGTTGGCGGGGGCTTCATTTTTGAAATTAATTAACTTTTTAGACATAGGGATACACCCTGAACGAATTTTAAAATTGATTCACTCAACTGACGTATATCCGCAATGGCTTGAAGATGAAGGGTTAATATTTGAAAGTGGCTTGGAGAAAGCCCTAGATAAGTGGGCTCAAGATACCGATGGGAGTTTTAAGTGAGTGACTTAAATGTTTTAGTGATAATACCTTGCTTAAACGAGGAAGCGCATATAGAAAAATTGCTAATGCAGCTTATTAGTGAATCACCAAAACTTATAGTTGTGGCTGATGGTGGTAGCAATGATAAAACAGTAGAGATTGTTAATCAGTACAGCAAGAAATACCCAAGTATAAAACTAATTAATAACCATAAAAAAATACAAAGTGCGGGTATTAATCAAGTTGTAAAAGAATATGGTAACAACTTTGAATACTTTATAAGAGTAGATGCACATGGTGAGTACCCGTGTGACTTTTTAAAAACACTCTATGATGAAGCGTTAGCAATCAAGGCAGATTCTGTCGTGATAAGCATGGATACATTTGGAGAAAGTGGATTTCAAAAAGCAGCTGCATGTGCTCAAAACTCTAAATTAGGGAATGGTGGATCCGCTCACAGAAATAACAGTGATGGCAAATGGGTTATACATGGGCATCATGCTTTAATGAGTGTAGATGCTTTTGAAAAAGTGGGTGGCTATGATGAATCATTTGTAGCTAACGAAGATGCAGAGCTTGATTTTAGGATAACTGCTGCAGGGTATAGAATTTGGTTGACTGGTAAAACAAAAATGAAATATTTTCCTCGCAGCTCCCTTAATGCTCTTTTTGTTCAATACTACCGCTATGGTGTAGGGCGGGCGAGTAATGCACTTAAACATAAGCAAATTCCCAAAATACGACAATTAATACCATTATCAGTATTTCCATGCTTGTTAATGTGTTTACTTGCTCCAATTAGCTGGTTGTTTACTTTTCCTTTCATTGGTTGGCTAAGTATATGCTTGGGTTATGGAACACTACTCGCCTTGAAGAGCCGTTCATTAACTAATCTACTATCAGGATTTATTGCTGCAACTATGCATTATGCCTGGTCAATAGGGTTTTGTAATAAATTAGCAAAAAGTGCTCTTAATTCAGTGGTAGGTAAATCATAATGGTTGAAATTACTGTTGCTATTTGCACATATAAAAGGCCTGAAATAAAGCAAACACTCGTCTCTATCGCTGAGCAAAAATTGCCAGATGATATACAGCTGAGGGTAGTTGTTGCTGATAACGATGTTGAGGCAACTGCTCGAGAAAATATAGTGAAAATAGCAAACGATTTAGGCTTAATACTGACATATGTTCATGCACCCTCTCGTAATATATCAATAGCAAGAAATGCGTGTTTAGCTAATTGTAAAACTAAGTGGCTTGCGTTTATTGATGATGATGAAACAGTATCTAATAAATGGCTTTATGAATTATATAAAACAGCATTAAATGAAAATGCAGAAGTGGTTTTAGGTCCTGTAAAGTCAATCTATCCAAATAATACAGCTAAATGGATAGTGCAATGCGATCTTCATTCTACTAAACCCGTATTTGTAAATGGCGTAATCGAAACGGGTTATACATGTAATACATTATTAAACTTAGAATCTGATCACTTTAAAAATGAAACGTTTGATTTAGCACTTGGTAAAAGTGGTGGTGAAGATACAGATTACTTCTCACGAGTTTTTAAAAAGGGAGCTAAGTTAAAGTATGCAGAAAATGCACTTGTGTTTGAACCAGTTACAAATGGAAGAGCGAGTTTAAATTGGTTAGCAAAGCGTAGGTTTAGAATGGGGCAGACATATGCACCTACTAAATTTACACCTACTTCGGGGCGGTTGTTTGTAGTAAAGCTAATGTGTAAGTCATTAGCAAAGGTCATGTTTTGCTCTTTAATGTCTTTATTATTTTGTTTACATGCCAGTAGAAGGTATAGCTGGTTTCTAAGAGGGTGTTTCCACTTTGGAGTTATGACCAAATTAACTGGCGTGAAAAATATAGAGTTGTATTAATACATGTATCATATTTTAATAATATCCATATTTGCTTTATTTAGCGTAAATGTAGAAGCGAAAGAGTTAATTTGGAGTGATGAGTTTGATATTGATGGATTACCCAATCCAAATAAGTGGCATTACGAAAAGGGTTATGTACGAAATGGTGAAGCGCAGCACTATCAGGAAGGAAATAGGGGAAATAGCCGAATAGAAAATGGATTTTTAGTTATAGAGTCGCATTATCAACCTGCTAAAAAACCAGAAAATCTATGGCAATACTTATTTGATGAGCAACCAAAAGATACTTATACATCAGCAAGTTTAACCACTGAGCATTTAAAAGGGTTTGGAAATGGACGTATTGATGTTAGGGCAAAATTGCCTCAAGGCCGAGGCGTATGGCCAGCTATCTGGCTGTTAGGCAGTAATATTAAAAAAGTAGGTTGGCCTATGTCTGGTGAAATTGACATTATGGAATATGTTGGATTTGAGCCAAATAAAATTCACTCAGCTATTCATACAAGCAACCGAAATCACAATAAAGGCAATGCAAGTAACAGTACTTTAGAATTGAATGACCTTGCTGATGAGTTTCATATATATAGTGTCGAACGGACGAATGAACGTATCGATTTCTATGTCGATAATACACTGCACTTTAGCTATCAAAAAGAAGATAATTCAGCCTCTTCTTGGCCCTTTAATCAACCAATGTACCTGATTATTAATTTAGCTATAGGTGGGGGCTGGGGAGGAAAAAAAGGTATAGATAACACAATTTTTCCGCAACAGTTTGTGATTGATTACGTTAGAGTTTACAAATAGAAATTACTGAAAGAATTTTATCAAGGATAAAGATGTCGAATGATCATACTGTTGCTGTAATTATTGCAGCATACAACGCAGCAGGGACTATAGCTCGAGCAATTGAATCAGTTATTGATGAAGAATGCGTTGCGCAAGTAATTGTAGTTGACGACTGCTCAACTGATTCAACAAAGAATATTGCAAAGCTTTATCGAAATTTACATGACAAAGTGTCTGTATATTCAACAGGTATTAATAGTGGCCCTTCCAAAGCAAGGAATATTGCTATACAGCATTGTACCGCTGATTGGGTAACCGTTCTTGATC
>Ga0209452_1000281_pt1 | contig 12640 bp, 10 predicted proteins | sample WorMetimpBELIZE1_FD_187388 | JGI IMG/M metagenome (GOLD analysis project Ga0209452, IMG submission 187388) | Marine gutless worms symbiont microbial communities from Max Planck institute for Marine Microbiology, Germany - Olavius imperfectus... | ecosystem: Host-associated > Annelida > Digestive... | reverse complement strand
ATGTACGACGTAGATCACATGCTGACATCACACGTTGCATGACATGACTACCAAAGAAACGCAGGCCTACAGTTAGGCCCTACAGTCTGAACAGTTGCATTGCATTTTCATGCTACTAATCCACTATCCGCCGATCTGTCGGCCTGTCCTATTTTAGTATACTAATTCGCTGATCCACTCATCTAAGGGCCTATCCTATTTTCAGGCACTTAACCTCTGACCTACTGGTCCGCTAATTCACTAGAGCCTCTGATCTACTATTCCGCCAAACTACTATAGCCTCCCACATATTTGGACCACCCATACACTAATTCACTAAGCACTTAGCACTGAGCTTCCAAACCTACTTTGGCCGCCTGTGCTATTTTTAGTAACATTTTTCCTTTTTTGGTATAGGAAATGGTTTTCCCGCGCCTCCTTACACTTGCTTCTCTACATACGGGAGTGTGAGCCCGGACGATGTCAACAGTACTAATAGTAGTAGCGTGATTGTGGGTGTAGGCAATGCCTCTATAGCAAATGTAATTTGTTATATTAATCCACATGGAAAACATAAGTAAGCGAAACAGAGCGATCGTTCAGTTAAATACACTGTGTTTCAAAAAAACTGCACCCTTTTTATTTTCGCAATAACTGTGTTGATCCTAGGCCGATATGGATAATTTTTGGCAGAAATGTTGCCAATGTATTTTACAACCTGCTAACGCTTACTTGCTTATTATTGTGTCTTACACCTGGGAACCAGCTTAAGTGTTGCTGACGTAGCAGACAACGTCATGTTTACTTGCATCATAATGTAAACATGGTGTTCAGCGTTGAAGATCGCATTTTAATTGAAAATTTGTGTTAATGTGTAAAAGCTAACGGACGACACTTTGAGCACTTGCTCTGACTGTCTTGACTTGTTTTTGCTTGTTTTTTTTCAGCGTTATTGTGTTGACTCTTGCCTGACTTTACTATCCGATTTTGGTGTTTATCTAGCCCACATACGTAGGCTGTCTATCCGTAATAGACAGCCTATACGCACTACCGATTAAAACATTGGAGGATTTTTTTAAATTGTTGTGCACACATTCATTCCGTTAAATTCCGTTACATTATTTGACTTACTGTGTTCAGTCGTTACCAGATCTATTGTGCAGACATGAAATTTACATTCACCTGCATCGATTTACTAGACTTTTGTCGAAAAAAATGTCAACTACTTAACACTAAGCGTAGACGTAAGAGGAAAAACTACTTGGTCTACCTTTAGGTTTAGGAATATACTTATTCATACCATCTACCATAATGAACTTGAATCTATCATTACCACATGGTGTCTGCTGAATAATGCGAAGGATCGAGGATATCCCAAGTAATATCCAGAAATTTCTGAAGTGTACTGTAATCCCCCTTGTCCCACCTAAATTTATTTGATGTGCAAAAATTATCAACGTCCAGCTGGATGTATCTATCGACCAGCACATAATTATGCAGTCTGTTGCAATTTGCAAATACATCATGCTGTGGTATTAGCTTTCTCACATTTCCTAGGGTGATTTTCGTCGTTTACACTATTGTCTAATTTTGTAAACGTTTACATTATAAGGATGTTTATATTTAACCAGAGGAAATGACAAAATATTACAAGAATCGCATGTGAAATACGATCTCAGAAATATTGTTTCACAAATCGTGCGGTTAATATGTGGAATAGTCTGCCTATTGGCAGCATCAATAGTTCAGTACATTGTATATGATTGTCAGGCACATATACAAGGAACCAGAAACTGAAGTAATTTATGTATGTAGATTATATTTAATTTTTATAATGTAATGTGTACCCAGAGACGGGCAAAGAGGCGTACAAGCCTGCGCTCGCGAATCCGTACGTCATAATTATCGTATAAACTTGAACCTATCGAGAAACGCATCCCTAATTATTGCTTAGGTTGTTAGCAATATTCTATGGTGACGTCATGGGTGACGTTTTAGCAGTGGAAATATAATAAAGGAACTATTTGACAAATTTAAATGCATCTGTGCGGTAATTTGACTCTGCTGCATTACTAATAATATTGTTTTATGTTGTGGAACCCATTTGAGCCACTTTGAAAGGAGATATTTGTATCCGCTGCAATTATACATTGATAGCGGTACAGCGATGATGGTAAGCAACTAGCCCACATACGTAGGCTGTCTATCCGAGTTGAGAGAAACGGACTCAGCTGAACTTGTATGGCTAGTAAGCAACGGAGAGTAACGCATGCTGAATCATCTCCTGTACTTGTATGGATAGTGTTTATCACTGTGAATGTCAATCAGATTTGTTGCTTGTGTTACAAGGTACAGTAGGGGCGCAGAAAATAGTTGTGGTCTGAAATACAATACAGGTTTTATTGCAATTTTCCTCAGGTGTATCACTGCCAAAATCCAAATTGGCCGAGGATTGACAAAGTTATTGCAGAAATAAAAAGGGTGCAGTTTTTTGAAACACAGTGTATAAACAGTAGTTTGATGGCGTCAAAAATCACAAATCATAAAAGGGTCTGTAGGCATTTTCTAGTGCTGCAACGATTAATCGATTCACAAAATAATCGATTATTAAAATAATCGAACGATTAGTCAAAAAATAATTTCACTAGAGGTTAGACTTAAACGTTTTAGTTGTGAAATAAAATGCTTAGTCGTGCGTTTTCAGGCGAAATAGAACAGTCAAAGGTACACCCGTAGCATTCTAGCACTCTCAGCCCACTGCAGGTTGCAGAACGTGAGTGAACGTCTCTCCATATTTTTGACGTCAAACATTATTGCATATTATGTTGTAATTTGGCCGCTGGAAATTTTCACACAAAGAATCTTGGTAGCAGACTATTCAATTGAAGTTGAAGTTTATTCATAAAACCGACAAAATCGCTTTTTGAGCCGCCTTTTGGGGGAGTTAGGGGTAACGTACGCACTAGCTCGTTGGAAAGCGCGTGGTCGACTTCCTGTTCGCAATAATTGAACATTTTTCGCTAGCTCTTACTGCTGAGACGTTATAAGAAGATATTGGTTGAAGTCCTAGTTCTTTAAAAAGGGGGACGCAAATTTCAGATGGAATGGGACATCGCCCACCAACCTCTGTTCGTGTCAGAGTACTAGAGCGATTACTCTTCGATGTGGTATCAAAATATTGGCAGTATGTTAATTATTTTTTTCGTTTTGTCACAAAGCAGGCATGTGATGGACAGACAGCGGACGGATGGACAGATCGACGGACAGACAGAATTACCGTCACTAAGACCGCACTAGCATAGCGGCGTGCGGGGCGCGCGGTAAAATTGTCAGTTTATTTCAAATTTCGTCATGTTTTTGCCAAAATCCAAATATTATTTGAATTGGTTCACAGTTGGGAAAGTGGTCGCAAAAATGAAAAGATGAACTTTTTGAGACACAGTGTAGGCCTACATATCGACTGATTATGACAACAGCAGTTATTGATTCTCATATCGTTGATGTATGATAACACGTAACAGAAGTGTTTGACATTCAAATCGACCATCGGCAGATGCCAACAAATTAGATATGTAGGCTGACAATGTCTGCTTATGTGAGTTTGCAAATAATGCTTTAGATAATTATTCATTATATCAGTGCACGGTAGGCTATTTAAAGCGATGAAGCCTTCAATGATGTACAAAGTCGTCTTTCTGCTGCTCACGATTGATCGTTCAAATATCGGTCTCGACAGTCGACACCACTGGCGGATTTAGAGTTGAAAGTTTGGGAGGGCATCATCGAGATGCCGGAAGCGTCAAGATCGAAGGCGTCGAGGTGGTAAGGTGTGGGAAGGGTGTCACCCTCCCCACTAAGGATAGAATCTGGGGAGAAGGATATGTCCCTCCCCATAAAATGTTCTATTTTTCATTTGAAATAACGTGCTTTGGTGCATCCTGAGATGCATTTTCGTTCGGATGCACACAGGTCGTGTGTTGGGCAATTCATACAGCCAATTAATATCCTCCAAACTGTGTGCCAAAAATTTAACAATCAGTAGCTCAGCTGTGGCAGAGAGACCGCGCGACGCCTGCTTCGTTTTCGATGAACGTCATTCGCAAAATCACAAAATTGCATTTTTGAGCCAAGCTATGGGGACAGCAGAGGTAATATAAGCACTTTATCTGAAAATTTTAACGCAAAGAAACTTTGCGTTAAACTTTAAACCAACTGAGTAGGGTGCACGAACGTTACAGACGACAGACAGACAGACAGACAGGCAGACGACAGATAGATGGATTTGCGATAGCAAATACCCGAACGTAACGTCATGTTCGGGTAATAAGATCAGTTTGCGTGTGTGCGTCTGTCTGTGTGTGCATACTCTCGCGATCAGATTCCTTGATCGATTTTCACCAAATGTAACACATTTAACCCCAAAAAGCAAGAACGAGTTCCTTGGGTGACAATATCGCACAACTCCTTCCCCTATTTTGCCCCGTATTCCCCATTTTAGCGTGACTTTAACGCACTTGCAAGTTGCGACGTTGGTCAGATCAATGAAGTTACTCCACTCCGGGCCCAGTGTAACTGGGATGGGTGACCGTATCGGGGTTCAACTCCCGGTGCGGGAAATTTATCTCAGTTTGACCAACCACCCAGGTCAACTCAGCCTGACCATCCCTCTGTTGGTAGACGCAATGCGTACTGGCCAAAAAGCGGCGATGCTCTGCGACTGAGAGTAAAGGCAGATATGGTGTTGTTTGCAGGTAACAGGTAACACTGTGTGATCCATATCTGAGCGCGTTGAAGCAGTTCGCGCGTAAACGCGCTATACAAATCGACGTAAACTGTACTTACTTTACTTTAAAGAGGTCCTAAATATTCATGCAAACATAAGTAAGCCTGTTGGACTATCTGCCTCGAATGTTTGCGAATCGCCTAAGTTCGCGCGTCGCAAGACAATCGGGTCGAGGAACAAAATGGTGACGTGTGATTTTAGAGCGGAAGAGAAACATGGCCGTTTCGCGCATGCTCAATGAAAACAAGAAGCTCCGCTAACGCTAAGAGGACAGCGCCGCCGTTGCAGAAATATTCAAGGGGAACTCCAAATATATGGGAGCTTCCCGAACCCAAGGCCATGCCCACTTTTTCCTATGGGTGTGATTTTATGATGGGCCTTATTGGCAAACCCAAGCTGTGTACCGAATTTGAAGTCGCTAGTGTGGTGTTTGTTATGCAAGGTAATAACAACTGTATTATATATTATATGTTTATTATATGATTATCTGACTGTGCTACCGCACACGTAACAGACTACTGAACTGACAGAGAACGACAGACAGAATGCATGCGCTTCACTGCAAAGCGTCAGAGCCGTGGTGTGTGGTGGGCGGAGCCAGGGGCGCAGCTGCTTTATAATCTGATAATCTGTGATTACCTAAAACTTCTGGAAAAATATTTTTAGATAGACCTTGTTTTGTTATGTACTAATTGTCTACTATAGTACTATCAACGCAGCTTCAGTCATCATATCCGTTGCAGTCAGCACTCAGCAGTCAGCGCTAACAGTATCGGTATCTTATAAATATTCATAATTTTACTTGTAATCTAGATGATTCTAGATTATGGCAGACTGGGCGGAGTGGGCATACACGCAGCTCTGCAGGCTGAAGTAGCCCGTGCGACGTCTGCAGCCATTCCACTATGAATGGGCGCTGGCGCTCTGGACTGCTATAATCTGGCGCTGTCCAGATTATACCGCCTATAGCTGTATCCAGGCCTATTAGTATCTGCTGTGCCATCACATACCGACGGTGTTGTTTTGTATTTGTTCGGCGCTGTTAATAATAAACCTTGTACGTAGTCTGTATGGCCTTAGTTGACAGTATTATATCTCTTCTTGCTACAGACTCATTGTCGTACGAGAAAAAAATAGAACTTAAGCAAACTGGTAGAGATCAATCTATGTTTTCGTTTGCTGGAAAAAGAAAATGTCGTCTATTGGAACAGTATTCAAAACTAACCTGGCTTACTGCATGTTCCATTCGAAAATCACTGCATCTGTACTGACGAAAATGCGCGAATTGGACATATGCGACGCTCTACCGGAAGTTATGAATGCTTTGAAAACTTCCCTTACAGTTGCAGTAACTAGTGTTAACTGTGAACGAAACTTCAGTGTAGTTGGTAGTTCTCTCTGTTCTCTGTAGTTCTGTTTGTGTCTTTGTGTTGTTTTGTGGATCTGTGGTCTGAGTTAAATAAATAAATAAATGTGAACAAATTTAAAAATTCAAATATGTATGGTAGGCCTATACATGTTTCTTCATTGTATAAATTTAGATTACCCAAATTTAACATGCCAGCTGCGCCCCTGGGCGGAGCATCGTAATATCGTAATGCAGCCGTACAACACTCCACTGCCATCTAAATTTGCTACACCTCAAAATTTTGGGGTAGCTAATAAGTTAATTTAATACGTAAGGACGAAATAATATTACAAGGAAATATGTGTATAACGACCACACAGATCATAACCACCGACGTGTCTCGCCTTCAATCAAACCAAACCTTCATATCCACCCAAACTCTCGCCTTTCAAATACAATACAAATATAACAATCAGAGAACAATACTCATGTGACCATCGTCACAGATCACGTATCATATCCATGTATCATATCCATTCTATATATCATAGATACTATCTGCTCTGCGCATACGCGCGATGTACCAACTTACATCATCATTGTCATCTCACCATGACACTTGAAATCATTCATAATAAATCAATAGCAACAGTGTTCTCTGACAACCAAAATCGAGCATTCTTATCATCAATCGATTCATTCGACATCGATTCCAGACATCGTTCGTCATGACGTATCAAATAGCGATTGTGTAAATATTGAAGGAAAACTCCAAATTTTGGGGAGCTCCTTTAGTCCAGGGCCACGCCCAGCCTTCCTTTCTGCGTGTGATTTTATGATGTGCCTTGGCAAACTTAAGCTGTGTACCAAGTTTGAAGTCGCTAGCTTCAGCCGTTGCAGAAATATTAAAGGGGAAGCCCTAATTTCGGGGAGCTCCCTAAGCCCAGGGCCACATCCACTTTTACTTCTAGTGGGATTCGATGATGGTGGCAAACCCCAGCTACTTGCCAAATTTGAAGTCGCTGGCTTCATCTGTTACGGAAATATAAGGAAATCTGTTTTTAAAGGACAAATTCGTTTTTTGAGCCACCCTTTGGGAGTTAGGGGTAACGTACGGACTTTATCTATAGCTCATTGAAAAGCGCGTATTCGACTTCCTATTCGCGTTAACTGAACTTTTTGCTAGCTCTTACAACTGATGCACTAATACGTCGAAAGCGTCTTTGTTGACGGGGTGGGTCAATTTGGGGCTAAATATTGTTAAAAGGTTACATTTACCGCCAACATATAAACACCGTTAGATATGGAAATGGTTCTTCTACAATTTTGCCGCTGGAAGTTTTCACACAAAGAAACTTTATAGCAGAGTTTATTTGATTTCAATTGATTTTTATTCATAAAAATGACAAACTGACTTTTTGAGCCACCCTTTGGGGACATAGGGGTAACGTGCAGACTTCATGTATAGCTGGTTGTAAAGCGCGTGGCCGACTTCCTATTCGCGATAATTGAACTTTTTCGCTAGCTCGTACAGTTGAGACGTTATAAGCAGACATTTGTCTAAGTCGCCGCTTTTCAGAAAGGGGGTTGGGTCATTTTGAGCGCAAATTTTAGGTGGAAGGGGACATCGCCGCCCACCATTGTTGGTAACAGTAAACTAGAATGCTTTCGCTACCTCATAGTTAAGACCACATGATCCTACCTTCATTCGTCTGGATAGGGTATACCAGCGTGTGACGGATAGACCGACGGACAGACGGACGGAATTGCCGTAGCTATTACAGCGCTCGGCACGCTGTAAAAATGCAATATAACCCTTTTACAGACGAATCGGAGAAATTCTTGTGTCTTAAGGAAATTGTGGTCAAGAAAATCGATGTCCAGAGAAAGTTTATGTCGCACTTAGTGACTAGGAAGTCATAATATCAGATTTCGAGTTGTGCGAAAGTCGATGATCTTGAGTGACCTTAAACGGTCGAAATATATATATGCAAATGGTAACCAAAATAGGATATTCGCTAGCCGCGCAACGTCTGGCTCATGTTAGTTTTAACGACGTATTTGTTAAGTTTCCTATGACATTATATGTGTTGTGTTCAGTGAGGCAAGCGATGCAGCAAAACACGTGGAACTGCAGACTCATCGCTTCACGGCTGATGTTATATTGCCTGTTGGTGATGATTACTGCGACCTTTCTACTGTATCCATTGCTGTCAAACAGCAGTAATACAGAACGCTCTAAGCCATCAGCGCCTACACTGCTATTCGATGTCAGTCGTATGAAAGAATCTCTAGTTCTGGACTGTATTACTGGTGAAGTTATCGGCGTGAGACCGAGGCACGACATGGTCGACGTTCACCTGCTTCGACCCAGTAGACACACAGAAGCCGACGGACATCGAAAAACTATTTTTAGCAAAATATTTGATAACAGAGTCTGGGGAAAGAATTCGGATGTTGACTTCAGCGCGTCCGGTAGGTATTGTTTTTACATGTCATCAACGCCAATTACTCAAAATCGCTTCATGTGTCAACTGTCAAGCGGTAGAACAGATAGTTTTCACATTTCAGTTTTATTTGTCAACAGGGCAGCACAAATTACAGAAAAGAATCACACAACAGTAGGCCTATAATGATAAAATTAGAAAAAAATGAGGTAACTAGTAACAAAAATGAAGCAAATGAAATGTATCCCCGTCCCCACTTAACCTAATACTATAGGGCCTGCTAGTTTTATGAGTAGCATGATAAATGATAATTAACGGCTGTTTACTGTTGACGATCTCCGCTGTCAAGCTGATTTCGGTCGAAAATTTTGTCCTGTCAAAAAAACGGTCCCAAAATAGCGGTTTATCGCGAAAAAGTAGGTCTATACGTACTGTTTTGGAAACCCCCAAAAAGCGCGTCCTTGCGCGGAAACGCGTCTATCAACGTATTGCTCGTTTAGGCGCCTCGGCTATAGGTCGTGCAAAGAATACACCCACCTCCAAAAACAAGAAACTCATCTCGAGATAAAAATACCCGAACGTGACGTGACATATAGTATCTTATCTGTTTACTTACTGACGCTTATTCGCAGTCTATTCACAGATAACCACGAAACTGGAACCAGTCTCTCTACGCATAAAATAGATCATACCCAAGTTAACTTAATTCAAGTGTAGACATGAACTTGAACTTGACTTCGCAGAATATATACAGTACACTGATGTGCGGATTGCGGATTTCTGGCCCCCAATATACCATCTATTATAGGTAACATCATAACTGCGACTGTTGGCCTCGTTTATATTAACCTGCAACCGGAATATCAGCTTCCTAGGTCTAATTGTTTCGGACAATTCGAGTTTGGAAAAAGTTCAGTTGGGGCAGCGTCCTCCCTACCTACCCCTAAGGAAAAATTCTGTACGGGGTCTGAGTTCTTGTTCATTCCTGCCCGTCAGATATGACCTTCTTAGCTACATTAGCTTCAGATATATAAACGGTTTCCCCAAATTGAAGCCCAATACTCTTATCAGGGGTCACTCTAGGGGGTCCGAAGTGGTACCGTTGTATTCTACGGGTATGATTTTCTGTTAGTCATTAATGGTACACGAGGCGATATCTTGCACCATTTCTGAGATAGCCTTCGACAGGCTCAACATTGCTATATTTGGCTACCCCTCTTGCGTTTAACCCCCGACGGAGGGGTTCCCCAGACGATCTCCGTAAAATTGTGCGTGGAAGTCAGCGTATGGCTAGGGTACAAAATGGCGTAGAAACATTGCCGAAAATTTCTACCGACTGAGTATAGGGTGAACGAACGTTACAGACAGACGACAGACAGATTTTCGATAGCAAGTAACCGAACGTAACGTAGTCACGTTTGGGTAAAAGCATGTTCTACAATGTGTGTGTTGCACCTAGCTACAAACTTGTGCAAAAGTTTCGGATGATTTCGCTGTTCCAAAATCTGAAATAGATATTCCAGATTTTCCCGAATGTTCACCTATGACCTACGAGAGTAAAAGATATAGTCGACATTAATCACATAAATTAGAATGTATGAATAGTTTTCGACATTTATTCATTCATTCATTTATTCATTTATTATATATTATTATATAAATCGTACTCATATGCACATAAAAAGAATACAAAAAACAGTGCACATATAGGCAACATAAAACTGCACGACTTATACATGCTACATAAAATACATAACCAAATATGAATGAAATATTGCATTATTTACGCCAGTTTTTATCCAAAGACTAATCATTCCGTTTAATATTATAGGCGGTGGTTCGACGCTGGACTACGCTCAAGAGATGATAGCAGCTCTGCACGTTATTGTCGATCATCTGAAGCGATACCTTGGCACACAGCGAGTTCGATTGTTGGATGTTCCTTGTGGAGACATGCAGTGGATGAGCAGGTTCCTTCAGACACGGACCGACGTCGACTATACTGGCGTCGACATTGTCGAAAAAGTCATCAAGCACCATCGTAGCAAGTTTGCCAACCGTCCTTGGAAGTTCATGACCCTCGACATAGTATCACAACCAATCAACATGACCGACTACGACCTCATTGTGACCCGGATGATGATGCAGCACCTCGCTCATCATGACGTCATCCGCATCCTTCAGAAGTTCTCAAAAGTTACGCCGCATCCCGTCTTTTTACTCGCAACAACGTTTTCCAACACTGCAGTCAACGTCAAACTTAATATCGATAAATCCAATCGATTTGCACGATTAAACTTGCAGATCGAACCATTTCGACTCGAGACGCCTCTATGTCTGTTTAGGGACGGACCACCATCTTCGAATAACTTCATGGGACTGTGGCGTCTGCCTTTGAAAGTGATCGCTGAAAGCAGCTGTAGCAAGCCAGTAGCAGCTATGACGCCTTTGAGTAAAAGCCCCATGTATTCATGTATTAATTGGACTCTACCAGCTAGCATTTGGAGATGACGTCGAGATACTCGGCTGCTGCTGCTTCACAACATGCATGCAACTAGATTTATTTATATATTTATTATATATCCACTTGCATTAAAGTTATTGCATAGCAAACACTGTAGTTTGTTAGTTCCATTTTTAATTTTCCAGTTGTATTCACGTTCTAAACCACGTGCGTTGACATTGTTTCATTTAATCTCGGGTTTTTACCCGAACGTGACTACGTTACGTTCGGGTATTTGGTATCGCTGTCTGTCTTCTGTCGTCTGTCTGTCTGAAACGTTCATGCACCCTATACTTAGCCAGTGGCGGCGCTAGCCCCTTAAGGCAGCCAGGTCATTTCAGGTCACCAACGTCGTACGGCAGGTCACCCTTCCCTTCCGTTCCTTCTCCTCCCTTTTCACTCTCATCTTTCCCTTTCCCTCCCCTCCCTTCCCCTACCTTTCCGTAGAAGTAGGGCCCTTAAAATCCAGCCAGAGGGTCTGGGGAGCGCTGTAAGTTCCCACAGCGGGGTCTGGGGCGGAGCCCCAGCCGAAATCGATTTTGGTGCGATTTAGCCTTATATAACATCTGACATCTGGTGTCAACAAATTAAATGATGTCCTGAAAATACATGAACAAATTTCATGCAGAATTCCCTATGTTTGCAGAATTTGGAAACGCACGTAAATAGTGCAAAACATGGAATTGCGATAAAGACACATCTCGAGGAGTTTTAGAGCATTTTGCTCATATAATCATAGATTGACTCAGTCAGCACTTTGTGGATGTCACCATAATGCGCCGTGCGGTGCCGATACCGTCACGTGTGATGTTACTGTATATTAATGTAAAAATAGAGTTTATATACAAGTGTTATAGACTCACACATCGAAAACAGCAAAAATTAGAACTGTGAATTTAGTTGTAGAGCACATCGTCACAACGCCGACTTGCTCTGCAACTAAATTCACATTTCTAATTTTTGCTGTTTTCGATGTGTGAGTCTATAAAACTTGTATATGAACTCTGTTTTTTACATTATTATTTGCAGTTTTTCTATTTAATGTCCTTTTTAGGAACAGCCATTGCAACTTCAGCCATTGCAGAACTATTAAAGGGGGATGCCTAATTTTGTAGAGAACGTACCATGCCGTGACCTAGGCCTACATTTGTAATTTGTGTGATTTTATGATGAGCCTAATTGGCCACCCACTCTGTATACCAAATTTGAAGTCGATACTTTCAGCCATTGTATAAATATTAAGGGAAAATCCCAAATTTTTGGGAGCTCCCCTAAATTAGGGCCAGGCCCTTCTTTTCTTCTGGGTGGGATTTTATGATGGGCTTTGGCAAATTCCACCAGCCTGCCAATTTTGAAGTCGCTATCTTCAGTCGTTGCAGAAATATCGAAGGAAAACCCCCAATTTTGGGAAGCTCCCTTAGCCCAGGGCTACGATTACTTTTCCTCTGGGTGTGATTTTATGATGGGCCTCGACAAACTCAAGCTGCATACCAAATCTGAATTCGCTAGCTTCAGCCGTTGCAGAAATATTAGAGGCACCGCAAAATTTTGAGGAGCTCCCCTAGTTTAGGGCCACGCCC
>Ga0209452_1000280_pt1 | contig 12652 bp, 11 predicted proteins | sample WorMetimpBELIZE1_FD_187388 | JGI IMG/M metagenome (GOLD analysis project Ga0209452, IMG submission 187388) | Marine gutless worms symbiont microbial communities from Max Planck institute for Marine Microbiology, Germany - Olavius imperfectus... | ecosystem: Host-associated > Annelida > Digestive... | reverse complement strand
CAGTTTAATTGCTCGAGCAGGTACAGAATTTACATTAGTGCGTAAAGATCGCTCAAATACGATTTTAGACTTACAAGCTGCTATAGGTGCAAGCGAAAAAGGTAAAGACTCAGGTATAATAAACTTGAGTTTACAAAGCGAAAGTACACAATTTGCCGAAAAAGTGCTTGATAAAGTAGCGGCAATTTATGTGCGCCGAAATGTAGAGCGTAATAGCGCAGAGGCGCAAAAATCACTAGAATTTTTAGAAGTACAACTACCCGAAGTTAAAAAGCAGCTAGAGTATGCTGAACAGCGTTTTAATGACTACCAAATTAAACGCCAATCAATCAACATTACTTTAGAGACTCAAGGTGTGCTTGAGCAAGTAGTAGAGCTTGAAACTAAACTACAAGAGCTTGAATTAAAACGCCTTGAGCTAAGCCGCAAATTTAAAGAGAGCCACCCAACCTACCAAGGTGTACTTGAGCAAATCGAAGCAGTCCAAAAACAAAAGCAAAACTTAGTGGGTGAAGTAGGTAACCTGCCAGAAACACAACAAGAGCTACTTCGTTTAAAACGTGATGTAGAAGTAAGCAACCAAATTTACACACTTCTTTTAAGTAAAACACAAGAGCTAGATATTGTACGTGCAGGCACAGTTGGTAATGTACGCATAATTGACCACGCTGAGGTAAATACCTCTAAGCCAGTTAAGCCTAAAAAAGCATTAATAGTAGTAATGGCAACCATGCTGGGCGGCATGTTAGCGGTAGCTATAGTGCTTATTCAAAAAGCAATCCATAAGGGCGTAGAAGACCCTAACGAAATTGAAGCTTTAGGCTTGCCAGTTTACGCTAGCGTACCTTACTCAGATTACCAAGATAAGCTTACCGGTTTTAGCCGTGCCCGTAAGAGTAAAGATAAACCAAAATCAATACTCGCGGTTGATAACCCAGCTGATTTATCGATAGAAGCGCTACGTAGCCTTCGTACAAGCTTGCACTTTGCGATGATGGAAGCAAAAAATAATATTATTGCAATATCTGGCCCAAGCCCAGGTGTGGGTAAGTCGTTTATATCAGTTAACTTGGCAACAGTGCTGGCGCAAAGTGGTAAAAAAGTACTGATCATCGATGCTGATATGCGCAAAGGCTACTTACAAACCCAGTTTGGTATGAAATGGGACGATGGCTTAAGTGATCTATTATCGGGCCGACTTACGCTTGAGCAGGTAACTAAAACATCTCAAGTACAAGACTTAGATGTAATCACCCGTGGCCAAATACCGCCAAACCCGTCTGAGTTATTAATGCATAGCAACTTTACTAAGTTGGTTGAACAAGTAAAAGACAAATACGACATTGTAATAATAGATACACCACCAATTTTAGCAGTAACAGACCCTGCAATTGTCAGTGCCCACACAGGGACTACGTTGCTAGTAACACGTTTTGGGCAAAATCATGCCCGCGAAATAGAGCTTACTCGTAACCGCTTTGAACAAAATGGTATTGATGTAAAAGGGGTGGTATTTAATGGTGTAGTTAAAAAAGCGAGTAATGCTTATGGTTATTACGGTTACTATAATTATGAGTATAAATCATCTAACTAAAAGTCTTAAAAGCTAAATTTTTAAAAATTATACAAAGGTTCAATATGAGCGAAAATTTCAAGTACGAAGTGTATCCTGGCAAAGTTCAAGGTAAAGTGAGTTTAAGTGGTGCAAAAAATAGTGCATTAAGACTGCTAGCAGCTTCGCTACTAACAGATAAAAAAGTTGTTTTAGATAGGTTCCCATCATCATTGCTTGATATTAAAGTCCATAATCAAATGCTTGAGGTCTTGGGGAAAAGTGTAAAAGTTAACGGAAAATCTGTAGTAATTGAGGCAAAAGGCGAAACAAATAGTGAGTTATTATGGGAAGGCCGCTCTATTAGAAATACTTTATTAATCTTGGGGGCTTTAACAGCTAAAACAGGGTATGGAAAAGTACCATCACCAGGAGGTTGTAAGCTAGGAGAAAGAAAGTTTGATTTGCATGTGATGCTACTTGAAAGGCTAGGTGCTAAAGTTTGGGAGGAAGATGGGTACCTTTGTGCTAAAACAAGTGGCAGGTTAATAGGCACAGATATTTTCTTGCCAATGAGATCAACCGGAGCGACTGAAAATGCGATTATTTGTGGTGCACTTGCTGAAGGTAAAACAACAATCTGGAACCCCCATGTTAGGCCTGAAATAATAGATCTTATTAATTTCTTGAGATCTTGTGGTGTTAAAATTGAAATATTTGGACAAGAGCGATTTGAAGTAACTGGTGTTACTGAATTAGGCGGATGCACTCATTCTGTGTTACTTGACAATATGGAGGCGTTGACGTGGGTTATTGCCACTACAATAACAGGGGGAGAGCTTGAGATTGAAGAGTTTCCTTTCGAAGATTTAGAAGTGCCAATTGCTTTCTTAAAAGAAAGTGGTGTTAATCTATATAGAAATAAAAGCTCAGCATTTGTAGCTAAAGGGAATGTCTATCCAATAGAAATTAGTACTGGGCCATACCCAGGTATTAATTCAGACATGCAGCCACTTTTTGCTATATTTGGAGCTCTTTCTAAAGGTATTAGCAAAATAATAGATCTAAGGTTCCCTGGTAGATATGCATATGCGGAAGAGCTATCAAAAATGGGAGTTAAGTATTCTGTAAAGGGAGATCTACTAGTAATAGAGGGGGGTGAAAAGATAAGCTCCGCGATTGTAAATGCCCTTGATTTAAGAGCTGGAATATCTCTCTTACTAGCTGGCCTCGTTGCTGATAACAAGGGTATAACTACAATTGAGAATGCTTGGCAAATTGAACGAGGGTACGACGATTTACTACACAAAATGAAATCATGCGGTATAAGAATTGAAAAGAACTAAATGTTCAATTTCAAAAAGCTATTTAATAGGATGTAAATTGTGAAAGTAGAAAAAGATATCTCGCTGAGCGAAATAACAGCCTGGAAAGTCGGTGGTAAAATCGAAGCTTTAATAACAGTGGATACTTTATCTGAATTAAAATCTTGTATTAGTAACTTAAAAGCAAGTAATACCAATTACACAGTAATAGGCCAAACAACAAATCTACTTTTCACAAGTAAAAATATCAATGGAGTTTTAATCAAACTATCTGGTGAATTTGATTCTGTTATAAAAAGCTCGGAAAGTAATTTATTCATAGGCGCAGCTTGTTGGGTTCCTAAAGTTGCGCGTACAGCGATGAAATACTCTCTTTCTGGAATTGAGCATATTGTGGGTATCCCTGGCTCATTTGGTGGTCTAATACGAATGAATGGAGGGAGTCAAAGAAAAAGCATCTCAGAATCAATAAACTATGTTTTATGTCTTAAGGATAACTTTGAGCTTGTAAAGCTAAAAGTTGAAGATTGTTCATTTTCTTATAGAGAAAGTATTTTTAAAAAATCCAATTTAATTATTTTAGGTGCTGAAATTAGTCTCAAAAAAAGGAATAAGAGGCAGATAAGGAGAGAGTATCTACAGATCTTATCATCTAGGCGTAAAAAGTTTCCAAAGAACTTACCTAATTGTGGCTCAGTTTTTAAAAGTAATCCTGAGTTTTATAAAGTGGTTGGAACACCAGGTTTTGCTATTGAAAAGGTAGGACTCAAAGGTTATTCAATTGGAGACGCTCAAGTATCAGATCTACATGCTAACTTTATTGTAAATAATGGTAATGCCAGTAGCGATGATATATTGAATCTAATCAAACTCTGTGAGAAAGAGATGGAAACAGAATTTGGTTTTTCTCTAGAGCCTGAGGTGCAGTATATTGATGAGAATTGTAACTTACACGAAATTAAAAGTCTGTAATGTATTTGCTATCTATCATAGGTAAGAGTGTTTTTGCTAGGTGTATTTGTGCATTATCAATATTTGCAGTTGGAATTTTGATAGCGAGATACTTTGGTAAAGAAGGCGTTGGGATATATGTATTTACAATGGCTGCACGGAGATTAATATTTTCATTATCCAATTTAGGTTATTTGTCAACTATTGTTTATAATTTCACTTCAGACTTTAAAATGACAAAAAATGACTTTTTAAACCTACTTTACCGAGTTTTATTGCTAGTAGTGTTTTCAATTTCATTTGTTATAGTTCTATGTCATATTTTACCAAATGACTATGTAGAGGCATATTTAGAAAGAATATATTTAATATCAGTATTAGTTGTGTCTTTGTTTTTTCTGACGTTTTCATTTAGGGTAGCAAGTGTGTTGAAAAAAACAAACTATATTAATGCTGGTGAAGTTACGGTACAGTTATCATTTTTAACTATATGTTCGTCAACTACTTTTTTAAATTTTGATTTAAATGTTGATAATCTACTTTTACTCTTTTTTATTATTGAATTGTTTGTAGCATTTTTTTTGGTTTTGCTTATTTATCATTCATTACCCAATGAAAAGTTTAACAGGAAAGAAATAATATCTATAAAAAGTGTTTTTAGGTATAGTAAGTGGGTATATGTTTCTAATTGGGTGAATAACCTAATCATAGATTATCCAGTGTTTGCCATGAGCTTAGCAATGCTACCTAGTAGTGCAATAGGTGTCTTCAGTAGAGCTATGACCTTTATCAATTTGGGGAGGAGCGTAATAAACCCGTTATCAACAATTCTATTTCCTTTTTTTAGAAAAAAAGAAAGTAATGTTTTAAAAAACTTTTTCTTCTCTATTTTTATTACTGTTATCTCTTTGCTTCCAGTAAGTATATTTGTTTATGTCTTTTCAAAAGAAATTATTAGTTTTTTTTATGGCGAGGAGTTTGTAAGTGCATCTTTATACCTTGAAATAATGGCGCCAGTATTATTTCTACAGCCTTTTAATGTTTTGTCTAATGTTTTTTTAGTCGCTAGAGGAAAGGCTAAAAGCGTAAGCTTTTTTAGTGCACTTAGCTTATTAACTCTTATCGTGTGTAGCTTTAGTTTATATTTTGACTTTGGTGTTAGTGCATTCGCTATTAGTATTTTAATACAACAACTTACGATAGCTTTTATTTATTTAGTTTTAGTCTTAAGGACAATAGTACATGAAGGACTTTCTTTTAATCAAGAGTAGTACTTTTACTGAATTAGATTTAAAGAATGAAATATCAGATTATCATAGTTGCTTAAGTAAAGATGATTTGATCTTAATTCAAACATTTTATAATGAAAATGATGTAACAGATATTGATTGGTATGGTTTTTCGAACTTGGTTTCGGATGAAGGCATGGTTGAGAACTATTTATCAGCAAAGAAAAGCCTTATCGGTAACTCTATGATTTATGGGTCATGGATCGAAGTATCGGATAAAGAAATTAGTGTTAGGACTGACCATCTAGGAGCACAGAAAGTGTACTATTACAGTTCTGACCAAGTATTAATCATATCTACAAACCTTAAATATATACTTAGTGTAATGAGTAAATTAAGTATAGGCTTTTCATTAAATATTGAGCAAGCAACACTTTATTTATATATGAGGGAAACCAAGTGGCCAGAAACAATTGTTAAGGAGGTGAAAACTTTTAAACCTGCTAGTGTGGTTAAGATTAGAGATAATAGAATTAGTACTAATCACTATCAAGTTTTTAAAGATACTGATAAAACACCTTATGATGAGGTTATTGGACTTTTGTCTACTTTAACAAAAAATAAGACTTGTACGACACTTAGTGGCGGCGTGGACTCGCAATGTTTAGCTAAAGTATGCGCAGATATCGAAATAAAAAAAGCTATAACTTGTGCATATGCATCCAGCAAGAAAAGTAATGAGTACAATAGTTTTGATGAAAGACCTTACGCAAGATTATTGACAGATGCTTTAGAAACCGAGCTTATCGAGAAAGAGTTTTCCGTTGATGATGTTAAACATGCAAGAAAGAAGTTAATCAATGATATTGAACAACCTGCACATGATCCTACATCTTTTTATCTTATGAGTGAGTCATTATCAAAGAGTGGAATAGAAAATATAATAACAGGTATGGGAGGGGATGCTCTTTTTTCTCCCTCAGCAGACTTAAACAGAGCGAGGAGCGTTTATTCTATTTATAATAAATTACTCAAATACTTACCAAAAAAAATATTAATGTTTTTCATTGTCAGAGCTAATTTTCGTGGGCCGTTCAATTACCTTTATCAATTAGTTAATTCTAATAGAGCTCTTGAATTTCACGAACTAATAGATTTAAGTAGGCCTCACCACTACACATCTGTTGTTGAAAAAGCTTTATCTAAAAATGCAATAAGCAAAGCAAAATCAAGGTATTTCACTCTTGATAGGAAGAGCTTATTTTCACAGTACGAGTCCGAACTTACAATGTTTTCTGTAAAAGTAAAGTGGAAGCTAAATGCAGCTGTATTACTTAATCCTGATGAATACAATGTTGAAATCACAACTAAAAAAAATGGCTTACGTGCTTTGATGCCTTTATCGATGCCTTCATTTGTATTGTCTTGTTTAAGCCAAGGGAAATTGGATAGAACTAAGGAAATAGAGCTCTTAAAGTTTGATATTCAAGGCACTTTAATGAAGAAAAAATCCGGCTTTACAATACCATATGAAGAATGGTGGAAGTGCTTGTTTGGGGAGACATTAAAAAGTATTTTAAATGACAGTCATTTTATAAAAAAAATGGCCTTGGATATACCTTACCTTTCGAGTTTAATTGAAAAAGATAGACTAAATCGTAGTGAGGCTGCCTTTATACAAAGGCTTGATATGCTCTACAATTACTTAAGTGTAAATAAAATTAACTATTAAAAGTTGTTAATGATTCTATGAAGATTTTATCAATTACTAACATGTATCCATCAGATACGGACCAAAAAGGTGTGTTTGTAAAAGAAATAAACGATGGCCTCAATAAATTAAATGTAGATGTTGATGTTTTTAATATAGACAGTTTGATAGGTGGTTTAAGAAAGTACATATTTTGTATTCCTAAATTATTTAGATTACTAAAAGTTAAAAATTACCAAGCTATACATGTGCATTATGGATTAAGTTTTTTTCCTGTTTTTTTTCTAATGCCATTAATTAAAGTCTTTAAACTAAAGGTTGTTGTTTTTTTTCATGGCTCTGATGTTATGGGAGAAGTAAGGCTTGTTCGCTATATTTCATATTTCTCTGCAATATTATCTGATACTGTAATTACTGTAAGCCCTCAAATAAAGGAAAAATTAATTTCCAAAACTAAACTAGTTAAGTTCTTAATTAATGAGGAAAAATTATATGTTATACCGTGCGGGATAAATGATGACTTTTTTGAGCTAAATAACAAGCCTAGAGGTATTGATATAATTTTTCCTAGCTCACCAATACGAACTGAAAAAAACTTTCCTTTCTTTAAAAGTGTGTTTGATGAAATAAAGCATGTATACCCTGATGCAAGGTATGTAATTTTTGAAAATTTAGATAGAGAGGAAATCAAACAAGCATTAGTACATTCAAAAATTATGTTACTCACTTCTGATAGAGAAGGATCTCCTCAAGTTTATAAAGAGGCTATGGCTGTTGGTCTTCCTGTTTTGTCAAGAATTGTTGGAGATGTGGCATTAGTGAGTGAGTTTTCACCGAATGCTTATGTATCAAGTGATGATAACTTTGTTGAATCTGCATTAAAAATCTTAGCTCAAGATCATATTATCGAATTTGATAAGAATAGGTTATTCAATGAGCTTTCTCAGAGTTCTATTTGTAGAAAAATTTTAAAGGTAACTAATGAAAGCTAAATATTTAATTTTTTCTATGGATCAGGGAATAGGTGGGCATTTTATTAGTCTAAATGTCATATCAAGGGCGATAAATGATGATCCTGAGGTTATATGTATTGGTTATACAAAACCAGTAGTTGAATATGCAAATATTCATTTTATTGATCTTAATGAAGTTAATACAATTACAGCTATTTTTAAACTAAAAAACATATTAGAAAATGAAACAGATTTGATTCATTGCTTTGATGAGCATTCATATTTCTTTGGGCGAATTGTCTCAGCTTTTTTGAATATACCAATAGTTCTTACAAAGTGTGGAGGGAAAAAGCCTAGATATTACCCAAAAGTAAAAAACCTGGTCGTTTTTACAAAGGAAGATGAATTAATATACTCAAGTAAAGGTGTTAATTGCACACTAATACCCAATAGAGTTGTAAAGCTAAATGAACCAAAAGAAGTCATTGATGTTGGAAGTGACTTTAAGGTTCTTTGTATTGCTAGGATAGGAAATAAATATTTCAGTAAAATAAAACAGTCTATTGAGCTACTTAAATTTTATTCTGATTCGGGTATTAGTGTTACTCTTGATGTCATAGGTGTTATAGAGTCAGAGGATATTCTCGATAAGCTAAAGGAGTTATCTAAAGGATATCGCTGTACTTTTTTGACAACTTCTAAATATACTCAAGAAGCCTCTAGATTAATTGTTGATTATGATCTTGTTGTTGGTACAGGAAGAGGAGTAATGGAAACATTCTCTTATAAAAAGCTATGCGCTTCCGCGAATTCTGATTTAAAGTTACCAATATTAATCACTAATTCTACATTTGAAGAACTTTTTCAAGCAAATTTTTCTGAAAGAGCTAAGGCTAGGATTTCGGAAAGTGAAAATGAAGAAAATCTTCTCTCCCTAATAAATAATGCTGATTATAAAATTTCAATAATTAAAGATTATGAATCAATTTTTGAAAATTATTTTAATGTTTCTACAGCTATAGGTTCTTACAAAATGGTTTACCATAAAGCTGTGAGTGAGAGTTGGTTCTCCTTATTTGATTTCTTTACTAACTATTTGTATCTTAAGTATATTAAGAGTCAAAAACTATAATGATAATATTTTTCTACTTAATACTTGCTCTTAAAGTTGTTTTTGTTTCTTTTGATAATGTTGTGGTAAATATTTTACTACCTCTTGTTTTGTTAGGTTCTGGGCTTGTTTTATTTTTTGATTCAAGGTTTATTAAATTTTTACGTTTTGAAAGGTTTGTTTTATATTTTGTAATCGTTGATGTTTTATTGTTTGTATCTGCACTTATAGCTTATTTTTATGGATTTGATATATTACTATCTGTCGAGTATTATATAAAAATTCTTACATTTGAGTCACTTTTTTTATTAGGTGCATACACAGCGAGTGTCAATGATAAAAAGTCTAATATCTTTTTTAAATTAATTGTTTTTCTTGCTTTCGTGCATATTCTATCAGGGGTCTTATCTCCATTGCTAGGCCTTGGCACGGAGGTAGATGGGGTTGTTCGATATGCAGGCCTCGCTGGTAAAATTAATATATTAGCTAATTTTGCATTATTCTTTTCTGTTTTCTTTTTTGTTCTTTATAAGGAAAGTAGCAATCATAAATATCTAATTCTCTTTATTCTTTCTTTTTTATGTATTTTATCTACAGGAACAATTAAAAACGTTTTAGTTTTAGTTTTCATAATATCATTTTTATGGGTTAAGCAGTCAAAATATAAAAGTTTTTCAATGGTTGCATTAGTTTTAATTTTTCTTCCAGCGGCCTTTTATTTGGTGGTAAATAGCTCCATTGGAGAGCGGGTTGATGATTTCTTAGAGTATGGTGTAAACTTCAACGTCGAGGCTGGGGAGAAAGTTGGTAATTCAATGAATTGGAGGATTCTACATTGGAAATTTTTGTTAATTGATTGGTATGAAAATTATTTTTTCTTTGGGGTTGGTATTGGCCAATATTCTGAAGTTGAGGGGCTAAAGACTACTTCTGGGGTTACTTTTGACCCACATAATGATTATATTAAATTTCTAATAGAGTATGGCATATTTCTTTTTTTAGGTTTTATTACCTTTTTAGTTAAAGTTGGTAAAACCCTTTATCGATACAGCGTTAACTGCGTTTATAGCAAAGCTTTATTATTTTCTTATATATCAGCTCTCTTTGCTATGCTAGCTGGGCAACTAATATTTTCGTTAGTCTTCTTTTACTTTTTTTGGCCTATGTTTGGTTTTTTAGTATACAAAAATGATTGGCGACTTAGCTCAATACCACGATAGTAGTTTTATTTAGAGGTTCTATGAAAAATATACTTTTTGTTTATGGCTGTGGAGGTCATAAAAGCCAAGCGCTTCGTCTACAGAAACTTTTAAGTGATAAAAATGAAGGTGCTGTTTTTTTCACGATAACAGATGAAGGCAAAATGCCCGAATGGTCTAGTGGGCACTTAGAACTTGGAGAGTTAAGAGATAAGTATACTGGAAAAATTTTACCTTTGAAGATATTGTTAGCAAACATATTGGCTATTAATGAATTTTTGAAGAAAAATAGAATTAAAAACATTATTTCATTGGGGCCAGGTGTTTGTATCCCTACTTGTATTATCGGAAAACTGAGGGGTTGTGTTTTAATACATATCGAAACATGGTCTAAATTTGAAACGTTGACCTACACAACTAAAATTATGAAACTAATCACAAAAAATATACTTTATCAAAATGAAGAGTTAAAAAAACTATTGCCTAAAGCTAAATATGTAGGGCGACTATAATGCTGAAATTGTTTGTCACCGTAGGCACAACAGAATTTGACAATCTCATAAAGCATGTTGATCTAAACCTAGGTGATTCTAAAGATTTTTTGATAACTGCGCAGATATCTGATCACGCTTGCTATAAGCCACAATATATTCAAAGCTTTAATTTTATTGATAATATTGATAACGAAATAGAACGTGCTGACATAGTTATCACTCATGCTGGTGCAGGTTCAGTATATAGCTTATTGGAGAGAGGTAAAAAGATTATAGTAGTACCTAATATAAGTAGAGTGGATCATCATCAGTTGGAGCTAGCTAGATACGTTGAACGTTGTAATTATGGTTATTCTTGCTTTGACTTTGTTAATCTAGAGGCATTAATCAATTCAATTCAGCAGGTTGAGTTTAGTAAGTATTCCAAGACTGACTTTTTCGGAATTGAGGCTATTCTTGAGTTATTGAAATGAATATTTTACTTACTGGCGCTACCGGGTTCTTAGGGCAAACCCTTTCAAAAGAACTTTCATCTGATTCTAGTTTAAACATTTCTTTTGCTGGTCGAAAAAAGCCAGATATACCCGCATGTATTTTTCACCAAATTTCTCTGGAATCCCTGCCATGCAACAATCGCTACCTTGCAGGAGTTGATGTGGTAATTCATGCAGCGGCTAGAGTTCATGTAATGAAAGATAATGTAAGCGACCCACTCTCCGAGTTTAGGGTTGTTAATACATATGGTACACTTAAGTTGGCTGAACATGCAGCGAAATCTGGTGTAAAACGTTTTATTTTCATTAGTACTATTAAAGTCAATGGTGAGAGCACTACAGGCACAAAGCCCTTTACAATAGTCGATAAACAAGCTCCTGAAGATCCATATGGTGTCTCTAAAGCCGAAGCTGAACAACAATTGTTAGAGCTTGGTAAGCAAACTGGTATGGAGATAGTAATTATTCGCCCTCCACTAGTTTACGGAGAGGGTGTAAAAGCTAACTTTGCATCTTTAATGAAATTGGTCGGTAAAGGCTTGCCACTACCTTTTAGGCTAATTACTAAAAATAAACGTAGCTTAGTATCCGTTTATAATTTAGTTGATTTAATCAAAGTGTGTATTGATCATCCTAATGCCGCCAATCAAGTTTTTTTAGCAAGTGATGATCACGACTTGTCTACAGCTGAAATGGTTGCACTGATGGCAAAAGTAAAAGGAAAACCTAATTTAGCTATACCCGTGCCTTTATGGTGTTTTAAACTCGCTGGGTCATTATTAGGCAAACAAGCCGTAATAGACAGGCTAACAGGCTCACTCCAACTAGATATTACACATACAAAAAATACACTTAATTGGGCACCTCCATACTCTGTTGAAGATGGTTTTAAGCTTGCTGCTAAAAATTGATATTTGGAAAACATAATGATTCGATTACTTGACTTTTTATTTGCCTTATTTGGTTTGCTATTTGCTTTACCGTTTTTGGTTGTTCTATATATTATTGGTTTATTTGATACTGGCTCACCTATATTTACTCAAGAGCGAGTAGGGCGTAACAAAAAGTCGTTTATTCTTGTTAAATTTAGAACAATGAAGGTTGATACTGCTTCAGTTGCGAGCCATTTGGCAAGCACAGCTTCAATTACACCTTTTGGTGGTTTTTTACGTAAAACGAAACTAGATGAATTACCGCAATTATGGAATGTGCTTAAAGGCGAGATGAGCTTGGTAGGCCCGCGCCCAGGTCTATTCAACCAACAAGAGCTTACAGCAGCTCGCGATGCTAAAAATGTTTACTCTGTACGACCAGGTATTACAGGCCTTGCTCAAGTTAACGAAATTGATATGTCGACTCCAGAACTACTTGCAAAAACAGATCGTGAGATGATTGATAACCTAAACCTAGTTAACTATTTCAAATATATTTTAATGACTATAACAGGTAGTGGTAGTGGCGACAGAGTTAAATAAACAGTTAATAGCCAGAAAGGAAGCTTATTAATTTGTTTTTTATTTAAAAATCAAATGGTAATGATAATGTATTAGAGTTGTGGCTAGATTTTCTGTTATAAGCTATAATTCATAAAAATTTAACAATCGTTAAGCTGGCTGTAAGCTTAGGTTGGTAT
>Ga0209452_1000279_pt1 | contig 12688 bp, 11 predicted proteins | sample WorMetimpBELIZE1_FD_187388 | JGI IMG/M metagenome (GOLD analysis project Ga0209452, IMG submission 187388) | Marine gutless worms symbiont microbial communities from Max Planck institute for Marine Microbiology, Germany - Olavius imperfectus... | ecosystem: Host-associated > Annelida > Digestive... | reverse complement strand
CTTTTCAGAGGGATTGATAAGCGTAATGCTTTCCGTGCATTTATCCATAACAGGCATGTCAGACAAGCTGTCTGTATAACCGTGCACCCATTGTTCAAAACATTCTTTTTTCTGTGTAGCCATCGTAAGTTTATTTTTGCCAAAGCAGTATTCTGAAGTAAACAGACCATAGAATGCATGTGTGAGACGCGAGCCGATGATCCTGTCAAAAGGAATACGACATTGCCGTGCGATATATCTTGCCAGCCAGGATGGGGCTCCGGTAATGATAACAATCCGGTAGCCTTCCCTTTGTCTTATTACTATCTCCTCCAATGCACTTTCATAAATCAGTACATCCTGCCTTTCAGATAGTTGCTGATAGTATTCACTCAATCTCAATTTGAGATCCTTACCTGTCACGCCCAACGTAGCCAACCAGCATACGAGGTGCAACGACATCAACCTGGTTTTTCTGAACGCAAATAGAATAAGCAGCAGCGGGAATAAAAGAATAAACAGAACAACCTTCCTTTTGGATGCGCATATCAGATACCGGTAAAACAAATATCCGGAATCACCATTGAACAGGGTTTTATCGAAGTCAAAGACGACGGTTTTTCTCTTTGCCTGCCTACTATCAATTAGTTTCAAATTCTGCTCCATCAGTATCTCAACGCTTCCTGTTCTGGTTATGACTCATTTTTACCGGACGCCGTCTAACTGAGTGTGCATCCACTAACCTTCTTAAATGCACACGGCATTTTATATTTACAATAAAAAAGGGTGACTAATGCCACCCTTGTATTGATTATCAGTAAACTACACGTCGAGGTTTTCTACCTTCAGTGCATTCTGCTCGATGAATGCTCTGCGTGGCTCAACCTGGTCTCCCATCAATGTTGTGAATAACTGGTCACAAGCGATGGCGTCTTCAACGGTAACCTGAAGCATACGGCGGCTGTCAGGGTCCATCGTTGTTTCCCACAACTGATCAGGGTTCATTTCACCCAGTCCTTTATAACGTTGAATATACTGACCGCGCTTAGCTTCACCCATCAGCCATTCAAGGGCATCTTTAAATGACTCTACCGGCTGTTTCTTCTCACCACGCTGAATGTATGCTGAGTCATTCATCATGTCGTTGATAGATTCATTCAGGTCACGAATTTTTGCGTAGTCAGCAGAATCGATGAACTCCTGGTTCAGTTTGTAGAAGTAGTCGATACCGTGCATACGCATGGTGATCTGAATAAAGAATTCGCTACCTTCTTCTTCTGGCAGGATGTCGTAACGATACGTTGCGCCATCATTCTCTTTTTCATTGAGGCTGTTTACGAAACTTTCTGCTACGGCGCTAAGCGTTGACTCGCTCTTCAGATCTTCGTGTCTCAATGTTGGAGAATATATTAAACGGTACAGAATCGCCGGCGGCATCAGACGGTGAAGACGCTTGATCATCTTCTCAACAGACTGGTATTGCTTCACAAGATTCTCAAGAGCAACACCGGAAATGCCCGGTGCATCTTCACTGGTAAACAGTGCTGAACCATCAATAGCAATATTTGTCAGGTAGTTAGTCAGTGCATCTTCGTCTTTCAGATACTGTTCCTGCTTACCCTTTTTCACTTTATAAAGTGGTGGTTGAGCAATATAGACGTATCCACGTTCGATGATTTCAGGCATCTGACGATAGAAGAATGTGAGCAGCAACGTACGGATGTGCGAGCCATCCACGTCCGCATCGGTCATGATAATAATGCTGTGGTAACGCAGTTTTTCAGGATCGTATTCGTCTCGACCGATACCACAACCTAATGCAGTAATAAGGGTAGCGACTTCCTGAGAAGACAACATTTTGTCGAAACGGGCTTTTTCTACGTTCAGGATTTTACCTTTCAATGGCAGAATAGCCTGATTTTTTCTGTTACGACCCTGCTTGGCGGAACCACCCGCAGAGTCACCCTCCACTATATACAGCTCAGATAGTGCAGGATCTTTTTCCTGACAATCAGCAAGTTTACCGGGAAGACCAGCCAGGTCCAATGCACCTTTACGACGCGTCATTTCACGAGCCCTGCGAGCAGCTTCACGAGCCCGTGCTGCATCGATAATTTTCGAAGCAATGATTTTACTTTCGTTGGGGTTCTCGAGCAGGAAGTCAGCCAGCTTTTCGTTCATCGTTGACTCAACCGCATTCTTCACTTCTGAAGAAACCAGTTTGTCTTTTGTCTGTGATGAAAACTTAGGATCAGGTACCTTAACAGAGATAACAGCCGTCAAGCCTTCACGGGCATCATCACCACTGGCATTAGTCTTAGCCTTTTTATTCAGGCCTTCTTTTTCCATGTAGTTGTTCAGTGTACGGGTGAGCGCACCACGGAAGCCGGCTAAGTGTGTACCACCGTCACGCTGCGGAATGTTATTCGTAAAGCAGAATATGCTCTCCTGGAAGCCATCGTTCCATTGCATTGCTACTTCTACAGAAATGCCGTCTTCACGCTCAGTGCTGAAGTGGAAAACCTTCTGGTGGACCGGAGTCTTATTTTGATTAAGGTACTGAACGAAAGCTTGGATACCACCTTCGTACATGAAGTGGTCTTCTTTTCCGTCACGCTCATCTTTAAGGCGAATGGACACACCTGAGTTCAGGAATGACAGTTCACGTAAACGTTTAGCCAAAATGTCATAGTGGAATAAGGTATCAGTGAAGGTATCGGAACTTGGCCAGAAACGAACAGAAGTACCGGTTTTGTCCGTATCGCCGGTTATTGCCAACGGTTCCTGTGGAACTCCATGGTGATATTCCTGCTCATGAACTTTGCCTTCACGACGAATTTTCAATTTCAGTTTGCTGGATAACGCGTTTACAACCGAAACACCTACGCCGTGAAGACCGCCCGATACTTTATATGAGTTGTCGTCAAATTTCCCGCCGGCGTGCAGTACCGTCATGATGACTTCCGCCGCTGATACACCTTCTTCGGGGTGCATGGCAGTAGGAATACCACGACCATTATCTGAAACAGATACTGAACCGTCAGAGTGAATTTGAATCACAATTTCAGAGCAATAGCCTGCCAGCGCCTCGTCAATAGAGTTATCTACAACCTCAAATACCATGTGGTGCAAACCGGTTCCATCGTCTGTATCACCAATATACATACCCGGGCGTTTACGTACGGCATCCAATCCTTTCAGGACTTTAATACTGGACGAGTCGTAGTTGTTTTGCTCTGACATAGTCTAACCTTTACTCCTCGTTCACGTGGCCATGTTCCACGTGAAACATTTTTTTGTCTTTATATTTGCTTATAAACTCGAGTTGTTCACGCTCTATAGCAGTCACAAAAAGCTGCGTGTCCATCGCGACTAACCCGTCTATAAACCGCTCTCGCTTATCTAAATCAAGTTCAGCTCCAACATCATCAAGTAAAAAAATACTGCGTCTTGATGTTTCCTGTTGGAACAATGTTGTCTGTGACAACTGTAATGCAGCGACAGCCATTCTAAGTTGCCCTCTTGAGAGAACTTCCTGCGCCGCAGAACCATCCACTTTAAATCGTAAGTCTGATTTGTGTGGCCCTGAAGTTGTGTAACCTACCTTTGTATCGTAGTCACGTTTTCGCGTCAGGCTTTCAATCAAAGAAGCATCTTTATCCCACCCCTTATAATACGAGATTTCGAGAGAAAACTCAGGTAGAAATTCACTACAAATGGCATTAAATATTGGCTGTAACCGCCCTATGTAGTCTTTTCTCTTCTCACTAAGGTGTTCCCCTACGGTTTGGAATTGTTGCTCCCAATAAGCGTTCTCGGGCGCACTCAGATTTGCTTGTCTCTTAAGTAATGTATTGCGTGTTTTTAGCAACTTTTGGAATGTTTGAAACAGCAAATTGAATTCATGTTCCACGTGGAACAATCCCCAATCGATGAAACGACGGCGTTCCCCGGGTGACCCGATAATGAGGTCAGTACTCTGAGGTGTAAATAATTGAACCGGTATAAGACTAACTAAGTCAGCGAGACGGTGTGAATGGTTGCCGTTTATTGAACAAACAAATTGCTCATGCCTGCTACGCTGTAATCCGATGTTTTTTACGTTGCCATCATCGCCCGCACAGCGGGTGAAAATGCTGAAACGGTCTGCATCATGACGAATAGCAGACTCATGCTTGTTTGTGCGAAATGAACGCCCATAACCAAGATAGTAAAGCGCTTCAATAAGAGATGACTTACCGCTGCCATTCTTACCACTTATCAGCGTTAAAGAACGAGACGGGATAAATGAAGCGTATTGAATATTTCGGAAATCAGTCAGCTGGACTTTGTCCAGTTTCATAGGCGTTGCCCGGGGGAAGTATAAAACAGAGAGACGAAAGCAAAGCCTTCGCCCCTGCTTAAAGATGGCCTACAGACGCATCGGCATGATGACATATAACGCAGCATCATCACCGGCATTTTGGATAAGAGCACTGGAGTTAGAATCAGATAAAGTTAGTTGCACTTCTTCTGTCGTCAGAGCATTAAGAACGTCAATTAAGTAAGCGACGTTAAAACCAATTTCTAAATCGTCGCCTTCATAGTTCACATCAACAATTTCTTCCGCTTCTTCCTGCTCAGGGTTGTTGGCTGTGATTTTGAGCTCACCACTGGAAAGGTTGAGTCTTACACCGCGGAATTTCTCGTTCGATAAAATTGCAGCACGGGCAAACGCATCTTTTAATACTGCCTTACTAGCAAGAATAGTTTTATCCCCGTCTTTCGGTAACACACGACGATAATCAGGGAACCGCCCGTCAACCAGTTTACTGGTGAAAATAAAATCGGAAGAGAAAAGACGAATATGGTTAGCACCTATTTGTACTTTAATAGACTTATCGTCATCTCCGATTAAGCGGGAAATTTCCAGTACACCTTTACGGGGTATGATCACCTGACGCGCCGGTAAGGATGCACTTTCATAATCCAGCCTGCATAAAGCAAGGCGGTGACCATCCGTAGCGACGGTACGGATAATATGTTCTTCGGTTTCCAGTGACATGCCGTTTAAATAATAACGCACATCCTGTTGCGCCATGGAGAAATGGGTACTGTTGATCAGGCGTTTGATGTCAACTGAAGAAAGCTCGAACTCAACCTCACCTTCCCAGTCTTCAAGATTTGGATAATCGCTGGCAGACAGCGTGGATAAAGTGTAGCGACCACGTCCTGCACGGATAAGCGCTTTGCTTCCATCGAGGCTGAACTGGATATCAGTACCGTCAGCAATACCACGGCAAATATCAAATAATTTCTTAGCAGGAACTGTAATTTCACCTTCTTCATACTCGCCTTCAAGACGGGTACTGGCGATGAGTTCTACCTCGAGATCCGTTCCGGTTAGCCAGAGTGCATCCTCACTAACTTTAATAAGTACGTTAGAAAGAATAGGTAATGTGTGTCTTCTTTCTACTGCACCGGAAACTAACTGTAACGGTTGAAGAAACTTTTCTCGACTAATGGTAAATTTCATTGATTTACTTTCCTGCCTGGAATGTCAAAGTTTTATGAGGACAAGGTTCTTATCAGGTTTTTATAGTCCTCTTTTATATCATGACTTTCCTCTCTAAGCTGCTCTATTTTTCGGCAAGCGTGCAGAACCGTAGTATGGTCTCTGCCACCGAAAGCGTTACCCAATTCAGGTAGACTGTGATTGGTCAATTCCTTAGCAAGCGCCATAGCTACCTGCCTTGGTCTTGCCACACTGCGGCTACGACGCTTAGAGAGAATGTCAGCAACCTTAATCTTATAATAATCTGCGACAGTTTTCTGGATGTTATCCACTGTAACGAGTTTTTCCTGTAAAGCTAACAGGTCACGTAATGCTTCACGGACGAAATCGATAGTAATAGGCCGACCGGTAAAATTCGCGTTAGCGATGACACGATTAAGTGCGCCTTCCAGCTCACGCACATTTGAACGTAATCGCTTGGCAATAAAGAACGCCACTTCATCAGGCAGGTGAATTTTATTTTCTGCCGCTTTACGCATAAGAATGGCCACCCTCGTTTCAAGTTCAGGGGGTTCTATCGCTATGGTCAGGCCCCAGCCAAACCGGGACTTGAGGCGATCCTCTACCCCGTCAATCTCTTTAGGGTAACGGTCTGACGTCAGTATGATTTGCTGGTTTCCTTCAAGCAATGCATTGAAGGTGTGGAAAAACTCTTCCTGTGAACGCTCTTTATTCGCAAAAAATTGAATATCATCGATGAGCAAGGCATCTACCGAGCGGTAAAACCGTTTAAAATCTTCAATAGCATTATTCTGAAGTGCTTTTACCATGTCCTGTACAAAGCGCTCTGAATGCATATACACAATTTTAGCACCCGGACGGTTTGCAATAATGCCATTACCTACTGCGTGCAGTAAGTGGGTCTTACCCAAACCGGTACCACCGTATATAAATAGCGGATTGTAGGAACCTCCCGGGTTATTAGCAACCTGAGTCGCAGCCGCTCTGGCCAGCTGGTTTGATTTACCTTCAACAAAATTATCAAACTGATAGGTCGGATTGATATTGCTTTTGTGCTTCATCGCTTCAGGGATGGGGACAACTGCTGGCCCACGTCCGGCAGGTATATTAGTCCCCGTCTGCTGATGAACAGGTTCAGGTTCGCGATATGCACCGGCACCAGAACTGGCTTTAGTGATGTTCGGGGCAGACAGGTTGTCATTTTGTTGTACATGTGGAACAGGCGCGGAGGCATTCACCTCCGGCCGTCCCATCCCTGTCTCTGCGGATGAAAACTGTGCAGGAGGTTGAGAACGGCTGAAAGTACCGGATTGAACAGGAGCCGGAGCCGGTCGACCTGAGGGGATACCGCTGGTGGGTCGGCCAGTACGGGTAGCAACATCTAAATGAAGTTGTGGGGAATCCTGCCCACAAAACTCGGTGAACAACTCTGTGATTTTGTCTCTGTACTTATCTCTTACCCAGTCCAGAACAAAACGATTCGGGGCAAATAACGTCAGAACGTCTGCATCTTCCTGAGCAGTAAGCGGACGTATCCACATACTATATTGTTGGGTCGGCAAATTCCTGGCGTAGGCGCTCGAGGCACATATTCCACAGAGACATAATAATGTAGGCTCCAAAAGCTGCTGCAGACGCCAGTAAGACAAAAAACGGCGAAGAGAATACGTATTCCTGATTGAGAAAAAGGAAAAGCAATATTTATTCTGGGTAACAGCGGTGTATGTTGTATTCTAATTGTGATCGCTGTGGATTATCTGATCTTCTGTGGGTAAAGTAAATCACGATCTGGCTCGATCTTCCGGATCCAAAGATTAAACTATTGAAATTTATCCCTTATTTTATTTCGTTATATCTCTATCACAGATAATCGCTAAAACACTGTACGCTTGATCAGGCTGTGAGATCCGGGTAAAAAAGCTATGATCTTTACCGATCATCTATTGACTTGTGGATAAAATTATATTTGCAGACAATTTATTCACAGCAAAATTATCATGAATTGAAATATCTTTGCAGAGCTGAACAAAATTTCTGCACTATTTTATAAAAAATATGCAGTATAAAGGCGTTTTGGATTGACATCAGGTGCCGGGATCTCTAGAATTCAGCGTCCTTTTTGGATGGGCGGCGTAACATGCTTATCAATGGACACAATGTTTTGTTGGTAAGACTGCTATTTTGCACGTCTGATATTTAACTAGAAAAGTGAGACTTTGGTCATGAAAAGAACATTTCAACCGAGCAACTTAAAGCGCAAGCGTTCTCACGGTTTTCGTGCTCGTATGGCGACTAAAAATGGTCGTAAAGTACTAGCAGCTCGCCGTGCTAAAGGTCGCGCTCGCCTTTCTGCTTAAGAGTACTACCCAAAAGTGGGTGAAAATAATTTTTCCAGGGAGTTACGTCTGTTAACTCCCTCCCACTTTACCCATGTGTTTAATGACGCAACTCCTGCTGTATCCCCTGCTTTTACCTTACTTGCCCGCAAAAACGAATTAGCACATGCCCGTGTCGGGATTACTATTGCTAAGAAACGCGTGCGAAAAGCCCATGACCGCAACAGACTGAAACGTATCATCAGAGAAAGTTTTCGTCACCGTCGTCACGCACTGCCTGCAGTCGACATTATTGTGGTTGGCAAATCCGGCGCAGATAAACTCACCAATGACGAAATATTTTCTATGTTGGATAAGCAATGGAAAAAGTTAGCAAAACGCTGCGCAAAATAACCATCGCTCTTCCTCTGCTACTGGTTAAATGCTATCAGTGGTTCATTTCGCCGGTTTTGGGACAACGGTGCAGATTTCACCCGACTTGCTCATATTATGCAATTGAAGCATTAAATTCGCATGGATTGCTAATTGGCGGTTGGTTATCGATTAAACGCATATTAAAATGCCACCCTTTCAATCCGGGCGGAAACGACCCCGTGCCGGAATCACGGAATAATAAACACTCAGAATAAAGAGACCTCTATGGAATCGCAACGTAGTTTTCTGTTAATCGGCCTTGCCCTTGTGAGCTTCTTACTATGGCAACAATGGCAACAAGATTATGGCCCGCAACCTGTTCAGCCCGCCGCATCTGAACAAAGTAGCACGAATGCCGGTAGTAACGGTGTACCGTCCTCTCTGCCAGGCAGCGATGATGTGCCGGTTGCTTCTCAGGACGACGTGCCCGGCATGGTGCAGGAAGCTAAGCCTGAATCTGCACGTACAGTTCACGTACTTACTGACACGCTGGATCTGAAAATTGATTTAGTCGGCGGTGACGTAGTTAAAGCGAATCTGGTGAAATTTCCGTTAACTCAGGAATCATCAGAAAACTACAGCCTGCTGCGCCCTCAGGATGGTTTGTATATCGCACAAAGCGGTCTGGTTGGTCGTGATGGTCCTGACGGAAACCGTTCAGGGCGTCCGCGTTATGATACTTCACAACAAGAATTTGTCATGCAGGGCGATACCTTGTCTGTGCCTCTGACCTGGCAAAATGCAGATGGCGTGAAAATTACCAAAACCTTTAATTTTACTAAAGGCAGCCACGACATCGCCCTGACCTATACCATCGAGAATAACTCGGGCAATACGACAACTTACCAGCAGTATGCACAGCTTAAACAAACCACTCAGGTACCTGATGGCGGAAACATGTTCATGCCAACTTACCGTGGTGCAGCATACGGTAGCGAGGAAGATCGTTATGAGAAGTACACGTTCGACGACATTGAAGATAAAAATCTGAAAGTGTCTACGGAAGCCGGATGGGTTGGTATGCTCGAACATTACTTTGTTTCAGCCTGGATCCCGCCTGCTTCTCAGGTAAATAACCTTTATACCAAACTGGTTCAGAATCAGTACGCCATTATCGGTTTCACCGGTACGCCGGTAAATGTAGCCAGTGGTGAAACTGCGACAATCGGTGCAGAGCTGTATCTGGGCCCTAAAGATCAGGACAACCTCGCGCAGCTGGCAAATGGTCTGGACCTGACAGTGGACTACGGCATTTTATGGTGGTTATCACAGCCATTATTCGCACTGCTTCAATTCCTGCACAGCCTGGTAGGTAACTGGGGTGTCGCCATTATTCTCATCACTGTTATCGTTAAGGGTGCTATGTATCCGCTGACGAAGAAACAGTATGAATCCATGGCCCGCATGCGAAATCTCGCACCTAAGATGCAGCAACTGAAAGATCGCTTTGGTGATGATCGTCAGAAAATGTCTCAGGCGATGATGGAACTGTATCGCAAAGAGAAAGTAAACCCGATGGGCGGTTGTCTGCCAATCATCCTGCAGATGCCAATTTTCCTCGCGCTTTACTGGGTATTACTGGAAAGTGTTGAATTACGTCACGCAGATTTCTTCCTGTGGATCACAGACCTTTCTGTGAAAGACCCGTATTTCGTGCTGCCGGTACTGACCGGTGCGAGTATGTGGTTACTGCAAAAGCTGCAACCCACAACCGTAACCGACCCAATGCAACAGAAGATCATGCAGTTCATGCCTGTGGCCATGAGTGTGTTCTTCCTGTGGTTCCCGGCCGGTCTGGTACTTTATTGGTTAGTCAGTAATGTAATCACCCTCATCCAGGCAAAACTGATTTATGCCGCAATGGAAAAGAAAGGGCTAAAATCTAAGTAACTATCCCATCATTATCAGCCCGCTATAGCGGGCTGATTCATCTAAGAGAGGTCAAATAATGCCATCTTTCGACATCGTATCTGAAATCAATATCGAAGAAGTCCGTAATGCAACGGAAAACACCCAGCGGGAACTGGCTACCCGTTTTGATTTTCGCGGCGTAGAAGCCAGCATCGAATTTAAAGAAAAAGCCGTGACCATGAAAGCTGAGGGTGAATTTCAGGTTCAGCAGCTTGAGTCAATGTTCCGTAACGCCTGCTCCAAACGCAATCTGGATACCAGTATTCTGGATTTAAAAGATTACGATCACCGCGGCAAAACGGTGACCCAGGTCATTACGTTCAAAGAAGGTATCGAGCAGGATACTGCCAAGAAAATTGTAAAGCTTATCAAAGACAATAAAATCAAAGTGCAGACAGCCATCCAGGGTGATCAACTTCGGGTCACCGGTAAGAAGCGTGATGACTTACAGCAGGTTATTGCACTGGTGCGCAGCTCCGATTTAGGCCAGCCGTTCCAATTTAAGAATATGAAAGACTGATATGCACCCTATTGCCTCCTCACAAGATACCATCGTCGCACAAGCTACAGCCCCTGGCCGTGGCGGTGTGGGTATTGTGCGTGTATCAGGGCCCGCAGCAATGGAGATTGCGCAGGCACTGGTACCTGTCACACTGGCTCCGCGCTCAGCGACTTATACGCCTTTTCATAATCAAAAGGGCGATGTGATCGATCAGGGAATAGCACTTTATTTTAAAGGGCCGAATTCCTTTACCGGTGAGGATGTGCTTGAACTCCAGGGCCATGGCGGACAAATCGTCATGGATATGCTCATTGATGCTATCCTGGCCTGCGGGAACGTACGCCTGGCAAGGCCCGGGGAATTTAGTGAACAGGCATTTTTGAATGATAAGCTGGATCTCGCTCAGGCCGAAGCCATAGCAGACTTGATTGATGCCAGCTCTAAACAGGCTGCGAAAAGTGCTCTGCGCTCATTGCAGGGAGAGTTCTCCCGCACAATAACCGCTTTATCTGAGCAAATCATTCATCTTCGCATGTATGTAGAAGCGGCTATCGACTTTCCTGATGAAGAAATCGATTTTCTGTCAGATGGTAAAGTCGCCGGGGATCTGGCTGATATTGTTGAATCCCTTGCAGCGGTACAGCAAAAAGCCAGACAAGGCTCGCTTTTAAGAGAAGGCATGCAGGTGGTTATTGCCGGTCGTCCTAACGCAGGCAAATCAAGCTTACTGAATGCGCTGGCGGGTCGCGAAAGCGCTATCGTCACAGATATCGCCGGTACTACCCGTGATGTCTTAAAAGAACATATCGACATTAACGGCATGCCGGTGCATATCATCGATACAGCCGGCTTACGGGAAAGTCCGGATAAAGTTGAGCAGATCGGTATTGAGCGTGCGTGGAAAGCGATTGCGGAAGCAGACCGCGTGTTATTTGTCGTCGACAGTACAGACACCGCTGTAATCGACCCGTATGAGATCTGGCCTGAGTTCATGGCACGACTGCCTGAAAACATACCCACGACAGTAATCCGCAATAAGGCCGATTTATCAGCAGAGACTGTGGGCATTCAACAGCTCACCACACAACATGGCAACGTCAGCGTGATCGGCCTGTCTGCCAGCACCGGTGAGGGTGTGGAATTACTGCGTCAGCACCTTGCCGATACCATGGGTCTGGACACCACCACAGAAGGACAGTTCATTGCCCGCCGCCGTCACCTTGACGCACTGGCGCAGGCAGCAGAACATGTGGATAACGGCCAGCAACAATTGCTCTCACATCTGGCCGGAGAATTACTGGCCGAAGAGTTACGTCTTGCTCATCAGGCACTCACTGAAATTACCGGTGAATTCACTTCAGACGACTTACTGGGTCGTATTTTTTCTTCATTTTGTATCGGTAAATAATTATGTCTAAACATCTGTCAATCATCGTCGGATCTGTACTGGGTGCATCAGAGTACGTTGCTGAAGCCCTTGAGCAGGTAGCGCAGTCTGCCGGATTCGCTACCACACTGCAGTTCGAGCCGGATCTGGATGCACTGGAAAAAAAGGGGTCATGGTTAATTTGCACCTCAACACATGGAGCCGGCGAGCTTCCAGAGAATATTCAGCCTTTTGCGAAGGCTCTGGAAGAAACCGATCTGAGTGGTATTGACGCTTGGGTAGTCGGGCTGGGCGACAGCAGCTATGACACCTTCTGTTATGGTGCCATGGAAATGGAAAAGCGCTTAACTGACGCCGGTGCAACGTTAATTGCGCCGCCTTTGCATATTGATGTACTTAACCATCCTATCCCTGAAGATGTAGCGGTAGAATGGTTTGAACAACAAGTTAAGCAATAACGTTTTATGTTTACCGAAGCAGAATATCACGCCCTCACCTCGCCGCTCTCTAACGACAGCAGAGTGTTATATTGCCTCGGTCTGAAGCCGACAGCCGATCTGAACGCCGCCCGTTCAGATGTCCTCAATTATAAGTTTCTTATCACCCTGTTAAACGGCAACGATCAGCAGGAAGACACCTATACC
>Ga0209452_1000278_pt1 | contig 12695 bp, 6 predicted proteins | sample WorMetimpBELIZE1_FD_187388 | JGI IMG/M metagenome (GOLD analysis project Ga0209452, IMG submission 187388) | Marine gutless worms symbiont microbial communities from Max Planck institute for Marine Microbiology, Germany - Olavius imperfectus... | ecosystem: Host-associated > Annelida > Digestive... | reverse complement strand
AGGTACTAGTCAGTGTTATATAATTAGAGGGCGGAGGGGGTTCATAAATGTTATATAACGTTATATGGGGGAGGTGGGTGGTCAAAAATATGACATTTTCGCATTATATAATATATGGATGGCCCCTTATGATTTACGTCAGTACTGTTTTTCTGCACGTATTATTAATATTTGGAATAGTCTACCTAACCATGTTGTCGATGTTAATACTATTAACCTTTTTAAAACGCGTTTAGACAGATTTTGGGCTAACCAAGATGTACAGTATGATTTTACTGCCGACCTGACCGGAACTGGATAAAGATCAGTGTATGAAGTATGTGATACATAGTTTTTTAGTTGGTAGACTTACTTACATACGGACATTGAGGTGTTAACACCTGCGTCCGTTCAAACTCGTTGAGTTCAGTTGAGTTGAGTAACTACTGATTAACGACGGTGTGAGTAAAACATACCAGGACGTTACAGCTGTTGTTGTCAGTGAGACCGTCTCAACATTGTTGAAGTCGGGGCGGGCTTCCAGTATGAGTTGGAAATAATTCGTCATATTGGTTTTTACAGCGCGGCCGCATTGCTTGCAATGCAGAGCGCTGTAATACCTACAGCAATTGCGTCTGTCCGTCCGTCTCTCTGTCACACGCTGGTACCCTATCCAGACGAATGAACATAGGATGACGTGGTCTTCACTATGAGGTAGCAAGAACACTATAGTTTTCTGAGACCAACAATGGTTGGGGGGCGACGTCCCCTTCATCCTAAAATTTGCGCTCAAAGTGACCCACCCCCCTCTGAAATGCGCCGACTTAGACCAATATCTGTTAATAACATCTCAACCGTAAGAGATAGCAAAAAAGTTTAACTATCACGAATAGGAAGTCGGCCACGCGCTTTCCAAGGAGCTATAGATGAAGACCGTATGTTACCCCTAAGTCCTCCAAAGGGTGGCTCAAAAAAGTAATTTTTTTCATTTTTGTGAATAAAAATCAACATATATCGAATAAACTCTGCTACAAAGTTTCTTTGTGTGAAAATTTTCATCGGCAACGGTAGACCAGGCCCATTCCCCTATCTAACGGTGTATACATATGTTGGGGGTAAATGTAACCGTTTAACCTGATATTTATCCCCAAAGTGACCCACTTCAACAAAGACGTATTTGGCGTATTAGTGCATCAGCCGTAAGAGCTACCAAAATGTTCAGTTATCGCGAACATGAAGTCGACCACGCGCTTTTCAACGAGCTATAGATGAAGTTCGTACGTTACTCCTAACTCCCAAGGGCGCAAAGGGTAACTCAAAAAGCGAATTTGTCGTTAAAAAAACAGATTCCCTTATATCTCCGTAAAAGATGAAGCCAGCGACTTCAAATTTGGTGTGCAGCTACGGTTTGCTAAGGCCCATCATGAAATTTCACTAACAGAAAAAACGGGTGTGGCCCTGGGCTAGGGGAGCTCCCCGAAGTTTGGGGCTTCCCCTGTAATATTTCTGCAATGGCTGAAGCTAGCGACTTCAAATTTGGTACACAGTTTGAGTTTGCCAAGGCCCATCATAAACGTAAACCCAGAGGAAAAAGTGGGCAAAACCTTGGGCTAGGGGAACTCCCCAATATTTTCGGTTTCCCCTGTAATATTTCTGAGACGGATGGGGCTATAGCGACTTCAAATTTGGCATGCAGCTAGAGTTTGCCAAAGCCCATGATAACATCAGAATACAGGGTAGGCATGGGCCGAAGCTAGGGGTACTTTACAAAATTTGGGGGTTCCTTTCAATATTTACGCAATGGCTGAAGCTAGCGACTTCAAATATGGTGCACAGCTTCGGTTTGCCAAGACCAACCAAAAAACCACACCCAGAAGAAAAGTAGGCGTAGCGCTGGGCTAGGGAAGCTGCCAGATATTTGTGGTTCCCCTTTAATATTTCTGCAACGGCCGCGCTGTCCTCTTAGCGTTAGCGGAGCTTCTTGTTTCTGCAAACATATGTTAATATCGGGAATAGTTCAACAGTTCTTGACAGACATATATTAATCTGCATGATATCGATTTTTGTCCAATGTCAATATGTCATGACAATGTCAGGCTATTGTCATGATATGTTGTCTGTCTGTCGTAAGTTTTTTAAGCGAATTGAAGAATGAAAACTGACGAAATATTGCATGCGGGCATATGGCATCCATGTTACGCTCTATTGGTTGATTCGCGCGATCGAGCGGATGGGGCTCTATCGCGCGATTGTTGGGGGGCTCTGTCGAAGAATCTCATAAGCCATCTACGGTGAAAATATATCGGAATAAACAGTCGTATTTAGTGCGCACAAATTTTCAATTTTCAATGTCTATTGAGTGTAATTTGCATTGTCAGTGGATTTGTAATAAAGCAAAAAAACACTGCGTACATCTGTGTCCGTAACAATCCATGTTATTGCGGTGGAATTGTTGAACTTTTTTACGGTAGCGTTGTAATTGCATTGCAAGTTTCCCGAATGCGATAACATGTCGTTTGTCATCTGTCAGTGACGCGAGTGTATTGTGAGAATACGGCTGAAGTGAGGAACATGCACTTTTCATAGCCTGCCATGTATGATTAAGACATTCCAGGGGGTCCCCGTTGATTCGGGGGGGGGCTCAAACTGGGTCGGGGTGGTTTTTCACCTCACGCAATCGGAAACGTGACATTTAATCATTACTACGAAGTCATATATGTATCTCCGATTACAAAATGGGTGATGACCTTGAATGACCTTGAACGTCAAATTGTCTATTGTCACAGTGAAGCGTATTTTCACCACGGCTGTTGTTAAAATTCACGCGGAATTCTCTATAAAGTTGCACCGTACCTCAGCCATGTGCATATTAAGTTTGATGACTTCATTCGAAAGAATCCCTTCGAATTTAAAAAATACGTCCTGATTCGCCTGCGTCCCAACTTCCCAAGTTAGACTGACGTATACGTTTGGCTATATTTTGACCACGATTTCGCAGTTCATGAGAATTTGAACAACAATCTATGGCAACAAACGAACGTGTGATAAATGTAAATATACGGACAATGGAACGTTGATTTGCCCATCTGAATAATGTTTACACACTGTTTAGTGCATTATCAACCGACATGTATACCTTGCCTATGAACAATTTAATCACGTAATATTTATAACTGTACTGATTTCAAGCCGATCGCTAATATTAGACAATTGTCAATCGAACGAACTTACACCCCTTCAGTCATACGTGGTTCTGTGGGTCGACGGTTGCACGGTCAAACATGCTTTATCGTTGTTCAAATCTAATAATTACCTGGCGTTTAACATTCCGCTGTTGTTAGATGTGTTGAGTTATTGTTTCAAATAACGTAAAAGTTTCGCTGTGATTATGTCAACTGTAACTAAACGTGCAAAAATTGCCCACTTCACATATAATGTGTGCGAGCACTACGTCCAGATATTAGAAGTCACACATTGATCTGTCAACGCCGAACTTACATGTACATTTTAATGTATCATTGAATGAATAGCTGCAAAACCACGGGCATTAGTTTTTGTCTCGAAAATAGTCAAATGTGTAGTAAGGACGTTGTGTGCTGAATTTTGGCCGTTTTGGTTGTGGCCGTTTTGGTTGTGCCCGTTTTTCTTTGTGGCCGTTTTGCACGTAATTCAGTCACATCATCTTTATATCATATGCTCTAAATACAGGGTGGCTCAAAAAAAGTAAGCTGTTGTACTGTGATAGATATTTCAATGGCTAGACAATAGTCCTTGCGTTAAACATTCTATCATTTTGCGAACAGTCCAGGACTGGAAAGTTGTCAACATTAATTATATTTCCGTGACTAAATATTCTATGCTGTTCAATTTGGACGTCATGTTTCGTAACGGTCTAGTTGAGTATTATATTTCAGATCGTTATTATGGGTTAAATTAGTAAAGAAGATAAGATCTTAATGAAAAATTTGAGGATTGAAAAACTGTAGTTTGGAACAATGGAGCACCTGTCGAACATCTTTTCAACGAGTTTTGGGATAAATTTTGCGAAACTAACTCATGTTTGGCTAGCATTAATTTCATTGACTGCTAAAATCAACAGCTTACTTATTTTTGAGCAACCCTGTTTATGTCTCAAGCACGAACGAAAGCACGTAGACGCTGGCACAACGACGCCAACACCACGTCCAATGAACGCGTGATTCAGACTGTTCACTTGTTTTTTATGCGTCTTCACAATTTCTCGAAATCTGAGGCGGATATTGCCAGCATGTAATGTACATATGATGTAATTTTTCGCACGTTAAATTTTTTTCACGAAAATGACTGCCACTCGTGTTTGTGGATATTCGAGTACTGATTATGTAAGTACTGCGTTGACGGTTACATCGGTCACCCCGTATTTACTCAGCTACTGCTAGTGCTCATTTTATGTAAAGTGGGCACTATTGACTATTGTTGCGCGTTTATCGCCGTACATGTATACGTAATTTTCTTGCTATCGGTTCATATTTGACAGACACAAAGCATAAAATAGGTTAACAGAGTTTTTTGAGACACGGTGTACGAGTAGATGTATGATAATGACTAAGTGTCGTCCAGTACATATCTATGTATTGGTTTTGTATTTATAATGTGTTTACATCTATTCAGATCGTTTACTGTTGTTGTTGTAATGCAGTCGACACAGCGGCAACCACAACAAACAACTCAAAATTAAAAAGCAAAAATCACCCATGACAAGTACGATAACGCCGTTTTCACCGCACTGTAGCTGAGGATCTATGCTGTTAGCGGGCTCAACGTAGGTTTGGGGGCTTACCATTTGCTTTGCTGTGAGATAGTGCATGTTCCATACTTGCATTTGATATCTTATTACTACCGGATAGCGAGAACCAATCACCATGCACCTGTTGATCACACGAAGGATGCAAACTGTGACAGACCAGGTAACGAGTAATGTGAAGAGACCCGCCATGCCTATATGTCGCGTGAATCTGCCATTGTCATTGCTGCAAGGAATGTCATGATTCGACGTCAATATTATTGGCGATTTCTTGATTGGAAAATTACACTTCACATTGCATCAGTAATAAACATTTACGTTATCATCGCCCAATTTTCTGTGTACTGATTTCGTGCCGATCGTTAATATTAACGAAGTGTGCAACGACAGAACTTACACATGCTCCGTCATGCATGCATCTGTTAGTCGGCGTTTGCACGATAATTATTTTTCTCGTGCAACATTTCGTTATTCTCACATCTGCTGACTTTTAGCTTCGTACCATTGTTTACTGAATTACATTGCATGTATAAGTGCTGTGCTGCTGAAGGCGTTTACGATCTAAATGATCGATACGTCACTGTTAGTGTAAATTCTAAATTTGCACTGTAATGTTCGGCTACTGTGCTACTATGTCGTCTGTCCTCTGGCTGTCTGTCTGTGACGCGAGTGTATTGCGGCAAACGCTTAAAATAGCATCCTGCGGCTTTCACTAAAATGTACATTAGTGCCGCAACTCTCTGCCTACCAAGTGTGATAACGAAATTAGAAGGTGGTTCCCGTTAATCTGTGGCAGAAATTGGGGTGGGATGTTTTTCGACTGAATTCGTGGAAACGTCGCGAAATACATTGCAGGTGAAAGTTACTGCAATATCTTCTGTTATGCGATATCTACAGTTAGATTCTACTGATAGATACGTCCGTCACATGTTCCGTAGAAGGTTCAGACGTATAGACAGCGGAAGGCTAAGAAAACATTGTATGGGACGCAGATTACATTTTTTGCCGTCTTTATGCGAACATTAGGTAGGCCTAATTGAAAATTACAGTAACTGGCAAGCCCCCGACTGTTAAAAATATTACTTGCTTTCAGTATACATACACCTGAGCATGATGATGCCGTTTGTGGTAATATCGTTAAAAATACACTTCATCGACAAAACTTCTCCAATAACAACACAATATTATGTACTCACCAAACGATGAAGTAATTTATCAGAAGTAATGTGAAAATTGCCAGCAAATACTTTGCACGCGCAAATTTCACTTGTAGTGAAATTATCTTCATATTTAACCATTCTTATACGCTTCGCGTGACATAGCTAACGGGTAGGAACTGTGTAAAATATACCTACAGTCCTGTACAGTGATTGCCGAACTTGTTTGAAATAACTTCATCAATGGGCGAGTAACTCTACAAGACGGTCCTGGGTGGGATTTAGACACGGGCAAAATTCCACCTGCCTGCCAATCTTGAAGTCGCTATCTTAAGTCGCTGTATAAATACTAAAAGGTAACCTAAAATTTGGGTTATCTCCCTAATCCAGGCCCACGCCCACTTTTTTCTAGGGGTTTAATTTTATGATTGGCCTGTGAAAAACAAATTTGCGTACCAAATTCGAAGTCGTTAGCTTCAGCCGTTGCAAAAATATTAAAGGGAAAGTGCCAAATTTTGGGAAGCTCCCCTAGCCTAGGGCCACGCCCAATGTCCCTGGCTTCATCTATTACGTAAATATAAGATAATTGGTTTTCAAAAATTGTGATGAACCCGAATGGGGAGACCGGTTATTATTCGGAGAAACTGATTTCAGAAACTGACTACAGTCATGGGGCTGAGGGGGGTCCCGTGTGCAATTTTATGTCCCCGAATTTTGACTCTTAATCATTTTAGGGGGGTCCATAGGAGATTTAAAAACTTGGGTAGACATTCAAAATGTGGAGCAATAAGCTGTAATTCAATTTGGCGTCGAAGATGGCCGTCGCACCCTTATACCCAATATAACTCTATCGGGATCTGTCTTGAAGTGATAAATTTGTTGTCTTTGCCTAGGTTTTGGGGGTCCAGGAATACACTGAAATCATGTTCTGTGTTAATGAAGTAGCGAATTTTAAGATGGCCGCCAAAATGGCCTCCACGCCATTTCCGATAGCCTATCAAGGTTCATAATTGAGCTAGTCCTGAGGCTGAGGGGGGTACAATGTGCAATGATCAGTCCCCTAATTTTGACTTCTGATCGTCGTTGAGGGCCATAAAAGATTAAAAAATTGGGTAGACATTGCAAATGTGGGGCAATATACGTTCAATATGGCCGCCGCACCCTTATACCCAATATAACTCCATCGGGATCTGTGTTGGAGTGATAAATTTGGTGTCTTTACGTAGGTTTTATGGGTCAAGGAATCCACTGAAATTATTTTCACGGTTAAAAAATTAGCGGGTAAAGTTGAATTCCAAGATGGCCGCGAAAATGGTGAAAAAAAGAAACTAACGTATGTGTCAAACTAGTTAATCATTACTAACGAATATCCAAAACTGACGATTAATAACATCACTACAGGAGAATAAACTTTGCGTCTTTTGTATTTCGTTGGGGTTTGCCAAGTCCTATATCGAATCACACCAAAACAAACAATGGGTGTTGCCCTGGGCTATGGGAGCTCCCCTAAATTTTGGGGCCCCCCTTTAATATTTCTGCAACGGCTGAACTAGCGACTTCAAATGTGGTACACAGGTTGGGTTTGCCAAGGCCCATCTTAAAATCAAACACAGAGGGGAAAGTGGGTGCGGGCTGGAGCTAGGGAGCTCCCCAAAATTTTGGGGTTCCCCTGTAATATTTCTTCAACGGAAGAAGTTAGCGACTTCAAATTTGGTATACAGCGTGGGTTTGCCTAGGCCCATCATGAAATTACACCCGGAAGAAAGTGGGGGTGGCCTTGAGAGCTCCTCAAAATTTTGAGTTCCGTTTTAATGAGTTGCCCCATGAGTCACTTAAATTGCGATAACAGTTATTGGAATTGCTACAACATTCCCTCAAATTGCCTTAACAGTCTCTCAAATTGCCACAACAGTCTTTCAAATAGCCACAACAGTCCCTCAAATTGCCCCGTTGATCACGTTTCAAGATCAGACGATCGCTCAGCGCGAACGTTCTATTGCAACCACCGCATCAGCGACGACCGATCACTCAGCGCGATGAATGGACTGCTGCCCCACATGACAATATCATTCCCGTTTGAGTAACGTCCGTTGTGTGCGAAATGTTTTGTAGAATTCTGGAGTCGTCACTGACAAGTATGGAGTTGGAAGTGGATTTAGACATTATTGCTGATGAAGACCTCGATGTTTCCGACGTCGTTGGTAAGAAATTAAAACGTTGTTTGCCAGTGGCGTCAACAAAATTTTGATCCGGGGGTGGCACGGACGCGCGGCGCATGGGTTCCGAAGTTCGTGGTTACTCAAGTCATCTGTAAGTAAAAGCCATCTGGCGTTATGTCTGCAAACACGAATGTGGCTAAATTTTGCTTTGAAAAAACATGCCACAGTAACAATAACCTGTAATGTGCGTGATAGGCCTGTGAGTACTAACGAAAATAGACGTTACTTACTTCAAAAGTCACATCATACGGTTTACTTTAACGCCAAGGGACGGTATATTGGGATTTTGAAACTGATGCAATACAAACATATTTTGCACAAAACATCCAAGATACCAATATATCCGTTGTACCAATATTTCCTTTAGGAATAATTCAATAGAAATTATTACATGGACTGTGGTAACTTTGACGGTCTTAACTTAGCTAACTCGACAGAAATATAAGCACAGCCATAGTTTTAACGCAAACGTTACGTGCATTGGCAAACTCCACGGGAGTCACGTGCCCCAGTGCCCCGTGCCTGGCGACGCCAGTTTGGTTTGCAGTGATGAGCAAATCCAAATCATAATTACATGTAAATCAGGATTAAATCACTGCTGATAAACGGATATGATTAGGACAGTTTTGATGTGGAAACATGTCATTTGATTTGTATTTGATTTCAAATGATGTCATTTGATTTCGTCATTTGAACACATCAAAACTGACAGTAATTTGGGCAAAGTAATAATAATTATTTCGTTTGTGTTCTTACTGCATTTGAGTTAAACTGTTAATTTCGGCAATAGAGTAGTACCATTCGATAATATTTGCTGAGATAAAACAGGTATGTTTGAGAGACACATGTATAGACACTGAGGACATTGATAGAAAGACCACATGTACATTGATGACATGTCGCGCATAAACCATAGAGTCACGAACTGTTGTCATTTGGTCGACATCACGATTTGATCTGAATTGTGATTTCGGTTCAAGTGATTTCATTCTATGTGATTTGATTCGATATTTCGCATAATGTTTTAATTACTTCTGTGAAATGATTTATGATTTTGGACTGTGCTTTGATGTGTGATCTCCCCATCAATAATTTTTTCGAAGTGAATATTGCAGTAGTGTAATGACATTTCATGTGGGTTAACGGGATAAACATAATGCGACAATTAACGTATTATATGACTGTAAGATGTTTTAGATGTTTAACAAGAACTTTTTAATCGAGTCCATCTTAAAAGTAAAGGAAACGCTTATTCTTCGTGACAAATTAATAACCTTTACAGCGTCACCGCATTGCGTTTAATGCACAGCGCTGTATTAGCTACGACAATTCCATCTGTCTGTCCGTTCGTGTGTGACACGCGGGTACTCTATTCACACGAATGAACATAGGATCGCGCGGTCTTCACTGCGAGGTAGCAAAGACAGTATTTTTGTGATACGCACAATTGTTGGGGCGAAGTCCCCTTCCACGTAAAATTTGCTCTCCAAGTGACCCAAAACCCTCTCAAAGGCGCCTACTTGGATCAATATCTGCATATGACGTATCAACCGTAATAAATAGCGAAAAAAGTTCAATTATCGCGAATAGGAAGTCAAGTACGCGCTGTCCAACGAACTATATGTATGAAGTCCGTACGTTACCGCTAAGTACCCTAAAATGCTAACGCAGACAGTAAATTTTTCATTTCTTCAGTAAAAAGCAATTTCAATCGAAGAAACTCTGCTCAGAATATTTTTGGTCTGAAAACTTAATTCGGAAATGTACCGGCACCTCCATTTCCCTATCTAACGATGTACATGTATATACGTTGGTGGTAAACGTAACCCTTGAACCTGTAGCCCCAAGTAACCCACCCCTTTCAACAAAGCCGATTCCAACGTTTCAGTGCTGTAGCCGTAAGAGCTACCGAAGAAGTTCAATTATCACGAACAGGAAGTCGACGACGCGTTTACCAAAGAGCTATAAATGAAGTCCGTACGTTACCCTTAAGTCACCAAAAGGTTGGCTCAAAAACCGAATTTGTCGTTTAAAAACAAATTTCCTCATATTATTTATTATGTTATTGCTGCCTTTATGGTGAATAAAGATGAATATATATTGTCGTAATATATGAAGCCAGCAGCTTCAAATTTAGCATGCAGCTGGAGTTTGCCTTGGCCCATCATAATTGAATCCCAACAAAAGAAAAAGTGAATGTGGCCCTAGGCTAGGGGAGCTATCGGATAATTTGGGAGTAGCCATGTGACATGTCATCATCAAATCCCAACAAAAGAAAACGTCGGTGTGATCCTAGGCTAGGGGAGTTATCGGATAATTTGAGAGTTGCCCTGTGACATTTCGGTAACGCCTGAAGCTAACGACTTAAAAATTGGTACATAGCTTGTGCTTGTCAAGGCCCGTCATGCAGTCACACACAGAGAAAAACGGTGTGTGGCCTTCGGATAGGGGAGCTTGGAGATATTTAGGGTTCCCCTGTAATATTTCTGCAACGACCGCGCTCTCCTCTTAACGTTAGGAGAGCTCCTAGTTAATTATAGTTATAATAATCATGAAAATCGTCCAGTAACGATATTTCCTTCAGACGTCACATGGGCGTCGATAATACCCGAAAAACAGTGGTCTTTGTATTAATGGAACATTTTTCATCGGTGATTTCGAAACGTCGTCATTTTGCTTGCAATAATGTGAACGTAATACCAACGGTGTGCTAATTTTTGTTTTTCTTTTTTTATTCAGAAACGGAGCACAGTATTGCAGCGCCGGTGCGTGTGGTCGTCATTGGGCACTCGTATGTTGCACGACTGCAGCAGTTTATGTCAGCCTCAACGCAACTGATGAACTTCGGACTAAGTGGTGTTGAGGTGATATGTCTCGGAGTTGGGGGAGCTACTCTTGGAAGTCATCGAAACATCAGCAGAAATCTTCCCGATGTCGCTGCTCTGCATCCCTATCTGATATTCGTGCACGTCGGGGAGAATGACGTGGGTAGGATGAGTGACAGATGTGTAGTATCTAATTTGCTTAATTTCGTGTCGCAGTTGTCAACATTGTGTGATAGTGGGATCGTCATTGTTGGCCAATTGATCGTTTTCCCGAGAAATTCGCATCACCAGTCAGTAAACCACATCAATCACCAGCTAAGTAATCGCATACATCATCGTAATATTTTCTGGAGACATCGAAGGGGTTTCAGGCAGTCATCGCGTAGGCTATTTCTAGCTGATCGAATTCACCTGAACAATATCGGGATGCAGAGATATTGGAGAAGTGTCCGTACGATTGTTGCCGGCGTTTTGCGCAGGAATCATCCCGCATTTCAGTGTCAGCTTCAGTGACTGTTGTGTCGTGCATAAGTGATCACCAGCAGACATGTAGTAATTGCTGCAACGCAACAACTTATGTCGTCAATAAGTACGGTTAATATAACATCCACAATAATTATTGCTTCATATAGCACTATTCACACAGGTCCGCACCGCTTGTGTTCATTGTTTTGTGTAATTGCTAATTGCTACAGTTCAACGTAAATTAATTTATGCGAATATAATGACATGTTTGCGCTGGTCTGAACTGATTCTTGTCACCTCTGTGAAATACAACGACGGCACTGCTGTTTGAAGTACAGTGTTATATGCAGAAAGGTGATTCTTCTTTTTAGACTTGTAATCAGTGTACTAATCGGATAAAGAATTTTACTGGATTAATCGAGAAATACATTGATTAATTAACCGATTAACCAATCATTATTTCTTATTCATTTAAACAAAATTAAAGATTAATCAATTAAGCATTAATCTACAATATCGTATTATTTCAGTACAGAACTCACAAATTACAAATGTACAGTACCTTATCAACCACACTATGGTTTACACTGTAAGCTTATTGCAGCCGACTATGCAAACACATCACCATCTAGAAATAATCATGTCGGGTCATATACGTCTGTCTGCTGATATTGAACATGCGCTTACACAACACGGCTTATACGGAACGTGACAAAAAATGTGGTCGTTGACAGTTTGAGGATTTTATACACTGCCGGAAAGCGCGTTACAGAAACAGAATAACAGACTACAGATCTCAAAAAATGTTTGGAATTTCTTAACTGAGAGACGATTCTGCGATCGCGATTTTACGAAAATTGACCTATAAACTGTGCTTGGTAACAGTTTGAGACAATATTTCTCCCAGTTCCCGTAAACATTTATTTAAAATTTATACATTGCCAAAAAGCCCGTTACAGAAACAGAATAACAGACTACAGATCTCAAAAAAATGTTCGGAATTTCTTGACTGAGAGACGATTCGGCGATCGCGATTTTACGAAAATTGACGTATAAACTGTGGTTGGTAACAGTTTGAGACAATATTTCTCCCAGTTCCCGTAAACATTTATTTTAAATTTATACACAGCCAGAAAGCGCGTTGCAGAAACAGAATAACAGACTACAGATCTCGAAGAAATGTTTGGAATTTCTTGACTGAGAGACGATTCAGCGATCGCGATTTTACGAAAATTGACGTATAAACTGTGGTTGGTAACAGTTTGAG
>Ga0209452_1000277_pt1 | contig 12709 bp, 10 predicted proteins | sample WorMetimpBELIZE1_FD_187388 | JGI IMG/M metagenome (GOLD analysis project Ga0209452, IMG submission 187388) | Marine gutless worms symbiont microbial communities from Max Planck institute for Marine Microbiology, Germany - Olavius imperfectus... | ecosystem: Host-associated > Annelida > Digestive... | reverse complement strand
CACATACTGCGCACGCCATTTGGGCTAACATCAATGCCTAATGCTTCTGTTAGCTTATGTGCCACCTTCTGCTGACCAAGGTGAGGATGTTCAAGAGAGAACTCGATTACCGCTTTCTCGATTTCCATATCTACACAGTTTTTATGCCGTATGTTAGGCGTTTCTTGCCGTTTTAGCGCATCAGGGCCACCTCGCTTAACCATTCTTAAGTGCCGATGAATAGTGTCTCGTGAGACGCCACTTTGGCGTGATGCAGCACTGACGCTTCCGAGCTTTTCGATTAACGCTAATACTTCAAGTTTCTTCTGTACTGCCAAGTCTTCTGATGCCAGTTTGCTTGGCTCATTAACTTCCGAGATCTTCAGTTTGCGACCAGCGAAGTGAGCGGTAAACCCTTTTTTACTCGTGTTCCTTATCTCGATTTTCTGATTGGCAATGGAGTGCTTGAGCGGTGAATCAATGAGGTAGAATTTGTTGCCATAACTGAAGGTATGGTCGTTACGTATTTTACGATGGTCTTTAATGACGCAGATATCATCAAGGTTGATGTGTTTTGACAGAGGCGTAAATTCAGGTGCTTGCTTTGATTTCACTTGGACTTTCGACTGCCAGAACTGCGGAATGAAGACATGCTTAAGGTAAGCATTGGCAGCGGCGATATCGTTGATATTGTTCAACCTAAGTTCGGGCACCAACCTGTCTTGGAAGGTTTCGAACGCTCGTTCAACGCGCCCTTTACCTTGTGGGGAATTGGCAAAGATAATTTCAATGCCCAGCTCCTCACAAGCGCGTTGCATTTGTGAGAAGTTACAACGCTTAGGCCCACCATAGATTCCGGCTCTGTCCACATAAAGTGTTTTAAACACACCTTTCTTTTCAAGGCAGTCACGCATGACTTTCAAACATCCAACGGTGGTCTCTGATGGGAAGAATTCAGCATAAACTTCACTGGTGGCATCATCTATCATCGCAATGAGACAATGCTTTTTGTTACCAAACCAACGGTGCGGACTACCATCCATTTGCATCATTAAGCCCGGTGCGGCCATACGTTCTCTGCGTTTACGAACATGGCTACGACGACGCTTAGCTCGCTTTACATGATGAATATCGTGCGCCCAACCACGTAAGGTCTCACGCTTAACAACAATGTGTTCATTCTCAGCCAACTGCTCGGCTAAGTGCAGTAAATTCAAATCAAAATACTTATCCTTAATTAACGCTTGAACGGCTTTTTTTATCGAAATAGGCGTTTTATTCGGGGGTGATTTACCGCAATTACCATGCACCACAAACTGAATACCGACTTCTTGATAGCGTTTTATATAGCGTTCAATTGAACGTCGGGATTTATTGAGTAACTTGGTAGCATTGGCAATCGATATTTTACCTTCAACCACTTTAGCTATTATATCAACGGTGAGTTGAGCTTTAGAATCCATCACAATCATCCTCAACATGCCTTCTAGTATTCAAAAAACAAAACACTAACAGGCACATAAAAAAATGACCGACAGAATCGCTTGGTAATTAAGATACGACAAAGTCGCTTGGTGTTAACACGCTAAACTGGATTAGTCGTCACTTAACCTGACACTTTCAGAGATAGAGCTAGACCAAAATTGACAGTCTCTTGTGCACGTGAAGCAGACCTTGGCTCATTAAGATTTTAATGACACGAATGAGGTAATCAACGGTCATGCTACTAATAAAAATTGAATGGCTGCTTTAGCCGAATACCTATGACAAAGCTCCAACATAAAACTGATAATTCGAGACTAATTCTCCGTACTAGAAGAACACACTTCTGCAATGCTATCTAATTGATGCAATACCCCGCACTCTTTAACCTTCTTATCATGATCGCAAGCAGAACGAATTGAAATCAGTGTTTCTTGTAGTACTTTTAATTCAGCTATCCGATGTTCGATATCGTCAACATGCTTATCTATTGTAGTATTAACGTTTTCGCAGCTATTCTCTGGGTTTGCTCGGGTTTCCAGTACTAATTTAATTTCCTCGATTGTCATATCTAATGCGCGACATTGCTTTATAAACAATAACTGCTTCAGTGCATCTTCAGAGTAGCTTCGATAATTCGATGCCGTTCGCTCAGGTGCAGCCAATAGTGATTTACGCTCATAAAAACGAATTGTCTGAATACTTAACCCTGTCTTAGCTGCCAGAAGCCCAATTTTCATTTTAACTTGCCTAAAGCTTGACTCTATACCAAGTATAGAGTTTACACTCGCGTTATAGGTGAGTAAAGCGAGTGTTTTTATGAGTGGTTGTGGGTGCGAAATTGAGATAAAAGACCAAGAACAAAAGGCAGTTCTCTACTGGCTATTGGGCATCAATGCTGTGATGTTTATCATTGAAATGAGTGTAGGGTTACTCGCTGACTCAACAGCACTTATTGCAGACTCCCTTGATATGTTGGCTGACGCAGTCGTTTACGGTGTTGGTATATATGCAGTAGGGAAAACAATTGTTCACAAAGCCAATGCTGCAAAGGTAAGTGGATATTTTCAATTGGCATTAGGCCTATTAATTTTGTTTGACATAGCTCGTCGCGCAACCTTTGGAAGTGGGCCTGAATCTATGCTTATGATGGGCATGGGCGGTGTTGCACTTATCGCTAACGTTATATGTTTGGCGATAATCAGAAAACAAAAAAATGGCGAGGTGCATATGCGAGCAAGTTGGATATTCTCGGCAAACGACGTCATTGCAAACATAGGAGTGATATTGGCGGGTGTGATGGTTTATCTATTCGATACTCGTTGGCCTGATTTGGTCATAGGTTTTATTGTGTCTATCGTTGTGTTACGAGGCGCAGTCTTAATTCTAAAAGACGCCAGACAGGAATTCCGTGAAAACAGCTCGACGAATGGAGAGATCGTATGAATTTCACTCAAGCAGCAAAACCTTACATACTTCAAAAACTGAGCGCCGCGCATCAATCCCTTTCGAACAATGACAATAAAGCAGGATTTAAGGCCTTAGAGGATGCTCATGTCATCGGTCAGCACTCAACATACCACCACACACGAGTGCATTATGAAATGCTTAAATTTGGAATAGAACGCCGCGACCTTAAAGAGATATTTGGACAAATTTTTAGAATGCTAGGTGCGCTGACTAAAACTCCAATTGGCTTATTGCCTGAGGGCAATACTGGTGGGGCAAACGTGAGTCCATTCAAGTCAATGTCTATTTCACCCGAAAACAAAGCCATATTGGAAAAAATTAGAAATGCACAGTCATAACCATTCACACTCGCAAGAGAATTCAACCGACGCGTCTAAACGTATTGGATGGGCGTTTTTCTTAAATGTGGTGTTCACTGTTATTGAATTCATTGGTGGATGGCTTACCAACAGCACCGCTATTATGGCTGACGCAGTGCACGATTTGGGTGATAGTCTTTCCATTGGTACAGCGTGGGGATTAAACAAGCTTAGCGATAAAGATTCTAATCAAACATTCTCATACGGCTACAAAAGATTTTCCTTACTCGGTGCATTGATTAACGGTATTGTGCTGACGGTAGGCTCCATTTGGATATTGCTTGAAGCGATACCTCGTTTGGCTGAGCCTGAAATGCCCCAAGTTGAAGGGATGGTTTTATTGTCTATCTTTGGGATGGCAGTAAACGGCTTTGCGGCTTATAAACTGAGTGAGGGAGACTCATTAAATGAGCGAGTCCTCAACTGGCATTTGCTGGAAGATGTGCTTGGTTGGGTAGCAGTATTTATCGTGTCCATCGTCTTAATGTTTAAGCCTTGGCCTATTTTAGATCCAATCTTATCCATTGGCTTTACTTTGTTCATCCTTTTCAATGTGTTCCGCAATCTCAAAGAAACCCTAATGCTGTTTTTGCAAGCAACGCCCGATGAAGAACAGCTTTCAAAGATTCGAAGCGATTTACTGGCAAACGATAAGGTAAGTGATCTTCATCATTTTCATATTTGGTCTCTAGACGGTGAGCGTAACGTAATGACGGTCCATCTTGTTCTTGATGAAGATGTCAGTCTTGAGCACCTCCAATCACTCAAAGAAAACATACACAGTTCGTTAGAAAAGTATAAATTTGAACATACGACAGTTGAGCTGGAGTTTGCTAATGAACAATGTCGTGACGAAGTGAATTAGGCTTGGTAACCTTTCATACATGAAAAATCTAAAACGCATAAGTTACATCGTGATCTCGCTGATACTCTTTCAGTCGTTTTCTGCTGTGGCGAATTCGTTAGATTTTCATGCAATAGACATTCAGCACTTGCAACACGAGCATAAGCATTCTGAGCACGAGCAAGTGCAGTCTGAGCTGTCTGCCAATGAAACCAGTGATAAAGTAAGTACAGAGCACCACAATCCTGCTGATTGTCACCATTGCGGCCACTGCCATGGCACACATGCACAATGGGTCAGTCAGAGTCATATCAACAGTCTGAAAACAGTGGTTTCAGTCCACAATTTCAACTATTTAGATGCGGTAATTGACGCACCTATTAACCGCTTACTTCGCCCCCCCAAAATTACTTCCTAGTACGTTTTTTCGATAGCACCGCGCTGATAACACTCGCGATGCTAAATATTGATAAATTATTAGGATATTCCAATGAAAATGTTTCCTATTTTCGGGCATGCATCTGCCATTGTGTGCAGTTGCATACTGGGCTTATTACTCAGTCCACCGACCGCTCATGCGGCGAAAACCAACAGATTTGTAGACAAAAGTGTCCAAGCGCCCATACGAGAAACGCTGACTCTTGAGGACGCTATTAGACTAACACTTGCCAATAATCCAAGTCTGTATGAGTTTAAATTTAAACAACGTGTTATAGACGGAGAGTCAAAAACGGCGGCGCTTAAACCCGCATTGAATGCAGGGGTTGAATTAGAGAACTTTTTGGGAACTGGCGAGGTATCAGGTCTCAAAGAGCTTGAAGTTACCTTGACATTATCATCAGTGTTACAGCTCAATGATAAGCCAGCAGCAAGGTTGAATGTACTCTCTGAACGAAGAATACAGCAAGATGTTGAAAAGCGAATACTCACCTTAGATATCCTCGGTGAGCTTAATCGTCGTTACATCAAAGTACTCGTATTGCAGGCGAACTTAGACGTCATAAAAGATGCAGAGGCACTTGCACTTTATACATTGAATGCCGTAACGAAACGCGTTGAAGCAGGCGCGTCCCCCTTGTTAGAACAAAAACGTGCCCAAGCTGCGCTGGCCCAAGCAAAGCTCGATGTTAATCTAGCTCAACAGGACCTAACGTTTGCCTTGCGCAGTTTATCCATCATGTGGGGGGAGCAGGTACCGAGCTTTAAGCGTGTGGAAGGCGATCTTTTTGCTTTTAATAAGATTGAGTCGTTTGATGCGCTGGCAGTCGCAATCCAAAATAGCCCTCACATTGACCTATACGCTAAACAAAGCCGTGTGCAAGCGGCGCAGCTTCGTTTAGTGCAAGCGAATAACCGCGCTGATATTGAGTGGTCAGCGGGGCTTCGCAGAATGCAAGGTATTGATGAAACAGCACTGGTTGCCGGAGTAAGCGTTCCATTGTTTCAAAAAGAACGAAACCTTGGTGAATATGAAGCAAACAGGGCACGTCTTGACGCAATAGAGCAGCAAAGACAAAGCAACGTTCGAAGCCTATTACATTCAGTTAATCAAGCGTTAGGCGAACATACACGAGCATTGCTAGAGATTGACACACTTCAGCGCAAGGTGATTCCTCCGTTAAAGGGCGCGTTAGATTTAGTCGAGAACGCCTATTTGGAGGGCCGTTTCAGCTACTTGGAATGGGTAACTACTCGACAAGAATTTCTGACAACCCGGCTGACATTAATAGAGGCAGCGTCTCAAGTTCACTTAAGCAAAACAGAAATTGAAACACTCACAGGTCTCGCGCTGACGAATGAGCACAATGATGACTCATTTCACCCAAGTCACAAAAGCAATTGGCAGCAGTCATCTAACATTTCGATAAGAAGTCATGATTATGAATAAATTCACAATACAAAAAGTACTTATTTCTATCTTCACCCTTAGCCTTTATAGCCTAACCGCAATCGCAGGAGGTAAACACAGTGATGTAAGTTCCAGCGATCAAGACAATCACGCAGGTGAAGTCGTAAGAATGAGCAATGAAACAGCAATTCAGAATGGTATTTCTGCAACTCCCGTGCTCGCACGCGATATTGCGTTAACGAGTACGCTTTATGGGCGAATTAGTGCAGACCCCGCCTCATTAAGTCATATAAGAGCACGGTTTGACGGTGTTATTAAAGATGTAAAAGTCAACATTGGCGATTCCGTTAAGAAAGGTGATATTTTAGCGGTTGTTGAGTCCAATGAGAGTTTAAAAAGTTATTCCATCACGTCACCTTTTGATGGCAATGTGATTGCGCGACATGCGAATAATGGTGAGTTATCAAACGGGCAAGTACTTTTTTCGTTAGCTAACTATAAAAACGTATGGGCACAGCTGACCGTTTTTTCACAAATGCTTAGCAGCATCAAGGTTGGACAGTCAGTTGAACTAAGCCACGCAGGTTTCAACCAAACCTCCAAGATTGCATATATTACGCCTTCAGCTGATGGCAATCCACACTCTCTTGCCAATGTAGCTGTCGATAATAGTACTGGATATTGGCCACTCGGTACGCTGGTCAAAGCACAAGTTACGACGTCAACTAAGTCAGTAAGTCATTCGGTTCCTCTATCTTCTGTGCAAGAGTATGAAGCCAAACAAGTTGTTTTTGTGGTTGAGGGTGATGAGTATGCGCCCAGAGCGGTAGAGCTTGGTGTCTCAGATGGTCACTATATCGAGGTTATCAGTGGCCTTGAAGCAGGCGAACGCGTCGTGGCTTCCAATAGCTACATAATTAAAGCAGATTTGGAAAAATCGGAGGCAGGCCATGATCATTAATGCCTCACTACAACTGATATTTCCCTGTCAAATGGCGTGTAGTTCTAAGGGAGGTTTAAGATGCTAGTTTCCATTATTCGTACCGCAATCGAAAAGCGCGGTATTTTTCTGATGCTTTCCTTTTTGGTGATTGGATTAGGCCTATTCAGTTATCAAAAGCTGCCTATTGATGCCGTACCCGATATCACCAACGTTCAGGTACAAATCAACACACAAGCAGAAGGTTATTCACCGCTTGAAACTGAACAACGTATCACCTTTTTGGTAGAAAACGCTTTGGCAGGATTACCAAACTTGGACTACACACGTTCACTATCGCGCTATGGCTTATCACAAGTGACGGCCGTTTTTGAAGAAGGCACGGATCTCTATTTTGCCAGAAACCTCATAAACGAACGGCTAGGCATTATCAAAAGCCAATTGCCCGATGGTATTGAGCCTAAGATGGGGCCGATTGCCACAGGTTTGGGTGAAATTTACATGTACACGCTTAGCGCGAAGCCCGGCACAGTAACTGTCGATGGCAGAAAATTTGATGCAATGGCGCTTCGAGAGTTACACGATTGGGTGGTGAAACCTCAACTGGCCTTGGTGAAAGGGGTAACAGAGGTTAATGCTATTGGGGGGTTTACCAAACAGTATCATGTGAAGCCTAATCCTCAACTTATGCTTAATTACGGCGTTAGTACTGACGATTTATTGCGGGCATTAAATCGAAATAACGCTAATCAGGGCGCTGGGTACATTGAACGCAACGGCCAGCAAATACTAGTACGTTCACAAGCGAGACTTTCGAGCGTTGAGGACATCGGTAACGTGGTGGTAACGCTTACAAACCGATCTCCCGTCACGGTAAGTGACATTGCAGAGGTCGCCATCGGTAAGGAGCTTAGAACGGGCGCTGCAACACGAGAAGGTCAAGAGACGGTGTTGGGCACAGCTATGATGCTAATAGGCGAAAATAGCCGAGCTGTTGCGCTAGACGTGGCTGATAAAGTGGATGAAATCCAAGCAAGCCTGCCAGAGGGCGTAATTATCCAAAGTGTATACGATCGCACTACGCTCGTGGATAAAGCCATCAATACAGTACAAAAAAACCTTGTTGAAGGCGCACTACTCGTTATTGTTGTCTTATTTTTATTGCTGGGCAATATACGGGCAGCAATTATCACCGCCGCTGTCATCCCACTTGCCATGCTTGCCACAATAATAGGCATGGTACAAACGGGCGTTAGCGCGAACCTAATGAGCTTAGGTGCGTTAGACTTTGGACTGATTGTTGACGGAGCGGTTATTATCGTCGAGAACTGTATTAGGCGATTAAGTGAATCGCAGCGGCGAACGGGTGCAATACTGCCTCTTAAAGAACGGCTGGAAGTCGTATTTGAGGCAACGAATGAGGTGATACGCCCAAGTCTATTTGGCGTGATGATAATCACGATTGTGTACATTCCTATCTTTAGCTTAACAGGTGTCGAAGGGAAGATGTTTCACCCAATGGCGGCTACCGTAATATTGGCATTGCTAGCGGCAATGGTATTTTCAATCACCATTGTGCCCGCAGCTGTTGCTATGTTTATGTCAGGCAAAGTCAGTGAAAAAGCGAGTCCAATAATCACTGGGGCTAAATCAGTTTACCGCCCTGTACTGGAGTGGGCATTAAAATTACGATGGTTGGTAGTAGGTGCAGCAACATTACTCGTAGTTATCAGTGTTTGGTTTGGGATGCGCCTAGGTTCTGAATTTGTGCCGCAACTAGATGAGGGTGACATAGCCCTTCATGCAATGAGAGTGCCCGGCACAGGAATTGAACAAGCTGTCGATATGCAAAAACGGCTTGAACAGGTCATTATGCAATACCCACAGGTAAACACCGTATTTGCTAAAACGGGTACTGCTGAGGTGGCTACTGATGCTATGCCACCCAACGTCACTGACACTTTTGTAATGCTAAAACCAATTGATGAATGGCCAAACCCTGCATTATCGAAAACGGAATTTGTCGAGCAATTGGAGAGGGATCTTCAAAATGTACCCGGCAATAACTATGAGTTTACGCAACCTATACAGATGCGCTTTAACGAATTAATTAGTGGCGTTAGGGCAGATTTAGGGATCAAGATATATGGTGATGATCTGGATAAGCTGCGGGATTCAGCTGGTGATGTTTTATCCGTATTACAAGATATTCCGGGCGCTGCTGATGCACGAGTAGAACAAGTAGATGAGATCCCCATCTTCACGGTGAACCCGAAGCCTTATGCGCTGGCGCGTTACAACTTAGACGTAACTGACTTGCAAACGTGGTTAAGTGCATCAGTTGGCGGCAAAGAAGCTGGTTTGGTATTTGAAGGCGACAGACGCTTTGAGATTGTTGTTCGTTATCCTGAAGAGATTCGCAATGATTTAGAAGCGCTGGGAAATATACCCATCATGACCAATGATGGTGAGTATGTGCCAATCGCCGAGGTGGCTGAGCTTGAATATACCAATATACCCAGTCAAATAAGTCGAGAAAACGCAAAACGCCGTATCGTCGTCACAGCAAATGTGAGAGATCGTGATTTAGGCTCTTTTGTCAATGATGCTAAAGAGCAAATCGCAGCCAATGTGGCACTGCCGAGTGGTTATTGGATAAGTTATGGTGGAACGTTTGAGCAATTGGAAAGTGCAAGTCAACGACTGAGCTTGGTTGTGCCCGCAACGCTTTTCCTGATCCTTGCATTACTTGTGATTGCATTTGGCTCAGTCAAAGACGCCTTGATAATTTTCACAGGCGTCCCTTTGGCATTAACTGGCGGCATCTTTGCTCTTTGGATCAGAGATATGCCTCTTTCAATATCGGCAGGGATTGGTTTTATCGCGCTCTCTGGTATTGCTGTATTGAATGGTCTGGTAATGCTGTCTTTTATCAGGCAGAGGATGGAAGAGACTGGCGAGTTGGTAAACTCGATTATTGATGGTGCAATGACTCGCTTGCGGCCAGTGCTGATGACAGCGTTAGTGGCGAGTCTTGGTTTCGTGCCCATGGCGCTTAACGTAGGTACTGGCGCAGAGGTGCAGCGACCTCTGGCAACGGTGGTCATTGGTGGGATCATATCCTCTACCTTGTTAACTCTGGTTGTACTACCTGTACTCTATAGACTCGTTCACTATAAGGTGAATTAGCAGCACTGGGGCATTTGGGTTTATAAATCAATGCCCCGGATTTACTTACCCCCATGACGATCATTCGACTTCTTTTGACAAAATGGGGAGGTGGCTCGTAAATCGCTTTGTAATAAAAATTTGGAGTTGTAGGGTTGGTTATCAATTGTAATATTCAACATTCGGCTTTTGGAGGCGCATCCTGTGGACTATTGTGGTCTGAATAACTGCTTTATGCCACTGAAGAGTCAGTCAGAATAAAGCATATTAACTTCCGCTTATGGTAAATATCGGAATCAAGAGCAGAGAGCCCTGAACGTCTGCTGTTTGTCTGAAGCGGTCTCGCGAGTTAGAAATATCCAATGTCCGCTTTACGCTCATAGCTGTCTGTCAGATGAAGTCTAAACCAATTCATCGAAACTGTAAGATTAGATATGAGCTACTGCACTTAACTGTGATTCAAGTTAAGCATTAATACTTCGGTTTCCTTTTCATTGCGTGGGCCTAATTTGGCATCGGAATCGAGTATTTTGAGAGATTGATAATACTCGTCTGCGCTAGGTACTCTCGAAATAAGCGCATCAATATCCATCTTGTTTAACTCTTTTTCTATATCATCAATTGATACCCTGAAAAACTCTTTTCGTCGGTTTACACGATTTAACCGTCTTGAATCAAAGACGCGATGTAATGTTGATTCGAGGTTTGGTGCGTCATCGGATTCAATAAGTGCGTGCACGTCAAAAGTGAAAGGTACAGAAGCATCGCCAAGCTCTCTTACCCTGTCCATTGGCTCTAAACGTCGTGTCATGCCAATTTTCAGAACGTCCTCACCGAAGCTACCAATATTTGAAATGATATAAACGTGACCTTGTTTAGTTTCCTGTGCACGGCTTTTTGCTCGCTCCATTTTTTCATGAGCTAGTGCTAATTCAGATTTGAGAGCATCAAGTTGCTCTTGATATGCCAGTCTTTCTTGTTCTGACTTTTCAGCGAGCTCAGCTTCAAGTTTAGCAATGGCTGCTGCCTTGATTGCTTCCTCTTTTTCAGCCTCTTTTTGGGCTTTCATCGCTTCTTCACGCGCTTTTTTCTCTTCCCGTTGTTGCTCCCTTAATTCACGTTGTTCCTCTTTCGCAATTTGCTTCGCTTTCTTATAGTTAATTTCAATCTCTAGTCGCTTCATCAACAGCCTCTTCATTTCGCTATTAATTTCTGCGCGACTATCTATTGCTTTAACCAGTGCTTCAGTCGCTATGATTGTTTCCGCCAGCTTTTCAGCAGCAAGATGCCCACTTGACGCTGTTACTTTAGAGCAAAGCATTTCTACTACACTAAGAAGTAGAGCGCCTGCCATATCTGCTTTTGCAGAAATGGCCACAAATTTACCAATGTTAACATCTGCATTGTGACCTCGAACATTATCTATAGCATCGGTAGCAAGTTTCTTCAGTCTTGCTTTGACTGTCTTTCTGTCATCGACGTAATTTTTACTTGATTGAAGGTCGTCTTCTGTTAAAAGCTCTATATCGGCGGCATGCTGGCAACTACGGTCGGTTATATCATCTATAAGTGCTCTTGACTCTTTTAAGCGTGCACGAATCTCTTTATCTGCTTCTTTCAATCTTTCAATACGTGCTTCTGCGGCAGCTTCACGTGTATTTATGTCCTCAATGCGCTGGTTAATAACGGCGTCAGTTTCGGCTTTCTTAGCTTTCGCTTCCCTCAGTATTTTCGTACTGCGAGATTTTGCATTGCTAATGAGTTTATTGAAGAGTCTTTGTTTTGTGGTGTATCGGTGTACCGTCATTAATACAATGACGATAAAAAAGAACAAGGCTAAAAGAGCATAGCTATAGTCCATGGATATTCCCTTATCATTAACTAGTTGAGTTAGAGTCTCATTATTGTGGAATGATTGCCAATTGACTTCTTAAGTAAAAGAAAAACACAGTGTTTTAGAGCTTTTCTACCTCTTTAATAAACTAACGAAGCCTCTTGTTCAAAGCAATGAAGTGCTTTGGGAACACAGATTTATTAAAGAATAACGAATAACCCCTCCTGATATTTCTGAGTAGAAGAAAAAAATCAAAAATACCTATGCTAGCTATTTGCTAGCCCAGAAAATCTAATCTCCGATTAATAAGTGGAGATTCAAATGAAGTTAATATCCATAGGGCACTGCCCAGAGCGAATATTCTTAAAGGCCAAAGAACGACTAGTTGTGCCTTATACCAAGCATCACTGGAAAAACATCAAGTCATTAAATAAAGTCAAAAGTTGCAAGCTATCGAGAGGCTTTAGATTGTTGTATAGCGGCGGTGGAACTGCCTTGATCTTGAATCATGCTAATTATACAAAGAAAATCAAAAATTATAAGGAAGTAAAATGAAAGTTAGTGAAGGTATACCAACAGCGACTCTTTTGAAGAGAATGGGTTTTAACAATGAGAAAGCACTAGCTAAATCCGTAAACACAGTGCTTACAAGTAAAGAAAACTACAGTAAGTATATTGTTGAAGAAACAAGTGAGCGTAGGGGGCGACCTGAAAAGTTTCTAGTTACGCCTGAAGCCAAGACAATTGTACAGAACATAGCATTACTTCAGCCTTACTCTGGTCT
>Ga0209452_1000275_pt1 | contig 12735 bp, 10 predicted proteins | sample WorMetimpBELIZE1_FD_187388 | JGI IMG/M metagenome (GOLD analysis project Ga0209452, IMG submission 187388) | Marine gutless worms symbiont microbial communities from Max Planck institute for Marine Microbiology, Germany - Olavius imperfectus... | ecosystem: Host-associated > Annelida > Digestive... | reverse complement strand
CCCTTGATATGGGCGCATTGCTTGCTGGTACTAAGTACCGCGGCGACTTTGAAAAGCGCTTTAAGAGCTTGTTAAAAGAATTACAGGCAAAGCCTAATGCAATTTTATTTATAGATGAAATACACACTATCATTGGTGCAGGTGCGGCTTCGGGCGGTGTTATGGATGCTTCTAACTTGCTAAAACCACTGCTTTCAAGTGGGCAGTTACGCTGTATGGGTTCAACCACCTACAATGAGTACAAAAATATTTTTGAGAAAGACCGTGCGTTAGTGCGTCGTTTCCAAAAAATTGATGTACTGGAGCCTAGTGTGGCCGATACCACTAAAATTTTAAACGGTCTAAAAGAGCGTTACGAAGAGCATCACGGTATTCGTTACACGCAAAAAGCGCTAAAAGCGGCTGCTGAGCTAAGTGCTAAATATATTAATGAGCGCCACTTACCAGATAAAGCCATTGATGTAATAGATGAAGCCGGTGCCAATCAGCGTTTGCAGCCAAGCTCTAAACGTAAAAAAACCATTGGTGTATCAGATATCGAATCGATTATTGCTAAAATGGCGCGTATACCAGCTCAAAGCGTGTCATCGACCGACAAAGAAACGCTCAAAAATCTTGATCGCAACTTAAAAATGTTGGTGTTTGGGCAAGATCAATCTATCGACGCGCTAACATCTGCGATTCGTTTATCTCGCTCTGGGCTTGCAAACGAAGACAAGCCAGTGGGCTCGTTTTTATTTGCTGGACCTACAGGCGTAGGTAAAACTGAGGTAACTAAACAGCTTGCTAAATGCATGGGTGTTGAGTTTATTCGGTTTGATATGTCGGAGTACGTTGAGCGCCATGCAGTAAGCCGATTAATTGGTGCGCCTCCTGGCTATGTTGGTTTTGAACAAGGTGGTTTACTTACCGAAGCCGTTATTAAAAACCCACATGCAGTTGTGTTATTGGATGAAATTGAAAAAGCCCATCCTGATATTTACAACATACTACTGCAAGTAATGGATCACGGTACATTAACCGATAACAATGGTCGTAAAGCTGACTTTAGAAACGTCGTGGTGGTTATGACAACCAATGCCGGCGTGCAAGAAACCACACGTAAATCGATTGGTTTTAGTGAGCAAGATCACACGCACGATGCAATGAGTGAAATTAACAAGGTATTTTCACCCGAATTTAGAAACCGCTTAGATAACATTATTTGGTTTAACCACCTTGAAAAAGACGTTATCTTGCAAGTGGTTGATAAATTTGTGGTTGAGCTGCAAGCGCAATTAGATAAGAAGTCAGTTAACCTTGAGCTGACCTCTAAAGCGCGTGAGTGGTTAGCGGATAAAGGCTACGATAAAGCAATGGGTGCACGTCCTATGGCACGTGTTATTCAAGATGAGCTTAAAAAGCCATTGGCTAACGAAATACTCTTTGGTGAATTGGTTGATGGCGGTACAGTTAAAGTGTCGGTCAAAGATAAGAAAATCAACTTTGACTATGAAAGCAATTTAACACCTGCCTAAGCTTAAATAAGTGTAATCACTTAGCTAAGATAATGAGCATCTAAACTAGCCTGCGTGATATGCGCGGGCTTTTTTGTACTTTTTTATAGGCAACAAAAAGCCCAGCATAAGCTGGGCTTTTTGTTTATTAAATGTAATTGCTAGTAAGTACCATCAATTACATTTAATAAACGCTTTAAGCTAGTTATACACTAGCCAAAAACTAAATCTCGTTTACGCACTTAGCGAGCACGGAATACGATACGTCCTTTCGATAAATCGTAAGGAGTCATTTCTACCGTTACTTTATCGCCGGTTAAAATACGGATATAGTTTTTGCGCATTTTACCTGAAATATGAGCCACAACTACGTGACCATTTTCTAGCTCAACTCGGAACATTGTATTTGGTAAAGTATCAAGGACTGTCCCTTGCATTTCGATTACGTCTTCTTTCGCCATGTTTAGCGTAACACCTCTTTAATAGTTAAACGCTGCAGATTTTGCCCAAAATACGCCAATAAGTAAAGGCGCAGCGGGCATTTTTGCAAATTAAATAGCCAACCACTGGTCATTAACGTGTTTTTGCGCGGGTAAAAACTGAGTTTTGTATTTCATTTTGGTGCATTCATCAATTTGGTAACCCAAATACACAAATTCTTTATTTTGCTGCTTGGCAAATTCGAGTTGCTGTAAAATCATTACAGTGCCTAAACTGTAATGCTCAAAGTCGGGATCGAAAAATGTATAAATAGCCGATACTGAATTATCCATACAATCTGTTACCGCCACAGCCACTAAATTACCTTGATGCCAAAGTTCGATAAAGGTTATTTCTAACCAGCTACAAAATAAAAAACTTTGAAACTGCTCTACATTAGGTGGAAACATAGTGCCATCGCTGTGGCGCATTGAAATGTATTTACTATAAAGCGGGTAATATTCTTCTCGCTTAGCCTGAGAATATTTAACGTCAAAGTTTGCTTTAACTTTATTTAATTTTCTTTTTTGCGACTTTGAAGGAATAAACTCTTGGGCTAACACACGCACCGAGTTACATGCGTTACACGAAGGGCAGTGCGGTCGGTAAATTTGATTGCCACTGCGCCTAAAACCAAGCGATAAAAGCATTTCAAATTTATGCGTGCTGTAACAACTTGGATCAAGGATGACCAATAATTGCTCTTGTCTGTCGGGTAAATAGCTACAAGCAAACTCTTGGCTAAGGCCAACGCGTGCAGGAATATGTTCACTCATAAATTGCTGTTAACTCCTGTGGTTGCCACATGGTTGAGTTGAGGGTGTATGCATTTGCTCGTTTAAGTTTAGTCAAAAATTCTGAGCGAGGGATCACTTTTGCGCCTAAAGAGGTTAAATAGGGGTTTTCTAGTTGGCAGTCAATAAAATGTGCATTATGGCGTTTTAGCCAATTAACTAACGCCCACATAGCCAGTTTTGAGCAATTAGTTTGATGATGAAACATCGACTCGCCACAAAAAACGCCATTTTGCATAATGCCATAAAGCCCACCAGCAAGTTCGCCGTTTTGCCATACCTCAACACTGTGCGCAATATTAGCGTTATGTGCAGCAATATAAGCGCTTAACATACCGTCTGTTATCCATGTGCCTTCGGTATCTATACGTTGCTCACAGCACGCTTCTATAACCTCAGCAAAGGCATTGTTAACAGTTACTTTAACAGGGTGCTTTTTTAAATGTTTACGCAAGCTTTTACTTATATGAAAGTCATCTAGCTCTACAATGCCACGTTCACTGGGTGACCACCACATAATGGGTTCACCTTCGCTAAACCACGGAAAAATACCCATTTTATAGGCATTACTTAAGCGTTTTACAGATAAATCGCCGCCTATGGCAAGGAGTCCATCGGGGGAGGTGAGTGCATATTCGGGGTTTGGAAATGCTATATCGGTTTCATTGAGTTGGTATAGCTGGTTTCTCATAGAGGGCTTAACTTAGTAATTATCATAAAAGTGTAACTATATTTTAGGCATAAAAAAAGGCTGAATTAACAGCCTTTATTAATTTTGTAGCGTTTATAGGTTATCTAAGAAACGCTCAGCATCTAGGGCTGCCATACAGCCAGTACCAGCAGATGTAATTGCTTGACGGTAAATGTGATCAGACACATCACCTGCGGCAAACACACCCGGTACGCTTGTTTGTGTAGCGTTACCGTTAAGGCCAGACTCAACAACTAAATAGCCGTCTTTCATCTCAAGTTGGCCTTCAAACATGTCGGTGTTTGGTTTATGGCCGATAGCAATAAATACACCGGCTACATCTAGCTCTTCGGTCGCATCAGATTGCGTATCTTTAATACGTACACCAGTAACACCCATGTCATCGCCAAGCACTTCGTCTAGCGTACGGTTGTAGTGCATTACTACGTTACCATTTTGTGCTTTTTCGTTAAGGCGATCTGCAAGAATTTTTTCACTGCGGAAACTATCACGACGGTGAATAACGTGTACTTCATCGGCAATGTTAGATAAATAAAGTGCTTCTTCTACAGCGGTGTTACCACCACCTACAACAGCAACTTTACGCCCTTTGTAGAAAAAACCATCACAGGTAGCACATGCAGAAACACCACGACCTTGGAAGTTAGTTTCAGACTCTAAGCCTAAGTATTTAGCCGATGCACCCGTGGCAATAATTAATGCATCACATGTATAAGTACCTTGGTCACCAGTAAGTGTGAAAGGGCGCTTAGACACATCTACTTTATTGATGTGGTCAAATACAATTTCGGTTTCAAAGCGCTCGGCGTGCTCTTTCATACGGTCCATTAACGCAGGGCCCGTTAAACCGTGCGCGTCGCCTGGCCAGTTTTCAACTTCAGTTGTCGTTGTTAATTGGCCACCTTGCTGAATACCGGTAATTAAAACTGGGTTTAAATTTGCGCGTGCTGCGTAAACCGCGGCTGTGTAACCAGCAGGGCCTGAACCTAAAATTAGTAACTTAGAGTGTTTTGCTTCAGTCATGATCTTTTCCTAAACGTTTAATACTGAACTTAATGGCTTCGATTCTAAGAAAAACAAGGCACAAGTAAACAAATTATGTGAATATTTTTTTCTGCTAAATAGTGTTGCTGTGCAATATTGTGTACTGGTTATCCTAGTTACAGTAATAAATTGCTTTTTAAGGCGAAAAAACAAACAGATGAGCAACAAAGATTCGTTAATTCATGACCCGTTAGTTTTTTTTTGATATGTTTTACTTAATTTTATTTGTCACTGATAGATTATGTGACCTTAGTGAATAGGCAACTATGTTATTTTGGCAGGAAAAACCCGCATTTGGGTTGACTTCAAAAGACGTTAACGTCTTAACCAATGCACAAGAGTACCGTACGCAATTGCTACGTTTAATTAGCAACGCAAAAAAAAGAATTTATATAACGGCACTTTATTTACAAGATGACGAAGCAGGGCGCGAAATTTTAGAAGCGCTTCATCGTGTATCGTTGGCAAACCCCAACCTTGAAATAAAAGTGTTGGTTGATTTTCATCGTGCTCAACGAGGTCTTATTGGGGCGGCAAAATCAGACGGTAACGCAAGTTTATATTGTGACTATTTAGAAAAATTTAAATCAAACGTACAGGTTTACGGTGTACCGGTTAAAGCAAAAGAGCTATTTGGTGTATTACACCTTAAAGGCTTTGTTGTAGATGATACTTTATTATACAGTGGCGCAAGCTTAAATAATGTGTACTTACAATACAACGAACGCTACAGGCTCGACCGTTATTTTTTAGTGAGCCAAAGCGAGCTATGCGACTCTGTCGTTGATTTTATAGAGTCTAAGCTGATAGCGTCACAAGCTGTGCCACGTATTGATACCCGCCCGCTTAAGCGTTTAATTGATTTTAAGTTTGAACAAAAACAGTTAATGCGCGATTTAAAATCGGCAAGTTACGCTAATGCTGGCAAAGCTAACACCGACCCATTGGGAATTCGTTTATTTTTAGGGTTAGGCCGTCGGAATAACAGTTTAAATCGATTAATAAAAAACTTGTTTGATACCACAGAGCAAGAGCTTGTGCTTTATACGCCGTACTTTAACTTTCCGGCGCCACTGATGCGCTCACTACGCCGATTACTAAAACAAGGCAAGCAAGTCACTATTGTAGTGGGCGATAAAACCGCGAACGATTTTTATCTGCCGCCAAGCGAGCCATTTAGCAAAATAGGTGCGCTACCGTATTTATACGAAACCATATTGCATAAATTTGTCAAATCGCAAAAGCGTCATATTGATAACGGTAATTTAAACGTGTACTTATGGAAGCACGAGAGCAACTCGTTTCACTTAAAAGGTATATGTGCCGATAGACAACGTCACTTATTAAGCGGGCATAATCTTAATCCGCGTGCATGGGGATTGGACATCGAAAATGGCATTTTAATCGAGGATCCCCAGCAAAGCATTATGCAAGCGATAGATAACGAAAAGCAGGAAATTTTAAAACATTGCCGCCGTTTAACTGGGCCAAATGATTTAGAAACAGTAAATGATTACCCACAGCCGGTTAAAAAGCTGCTTGGTCAGGCTAAGCGAGTAAAAGTGGACTTTATAATTAAGCGTTTTATATAAATTATTTATATATTCGACATTTAGATACAAAAAAGCAGCTAATTTTAGCTGCTTTTTTATTGCGTGTGGTTAGGTAGCTATTTTAGTCAATAACACCTAACTACTAAACGCAAAATTATGCGTTTTCTACTGCAGTACGTGGGTCAACATATTCCATGTTGAACGCTTCTGCTACTTCTTTGTACGTTACTTGGCCTTTAATTACGTTTAAGCCTTTTAGGAAGTGTTCGTCATCAAGAAGTGCTTTTTTATAACCTTTATTTGCAAGGTTAATAATGAAAGGTAATGTTGCATTGTTAAGTGCAAACGTAGATGTACGCGGTACAGCACCTGGCATGTTAGCAACACAGTAGTGTACAACTTCATCAACAATGTAAGTAGGATCAGCGTGCGTAGTTGCTTTAGACGTTGCAATACAACCACCTTGGTCAATAGCAACATCAACAATTGCAGCGCCTGGCTTCATTGCTTTAATGTGTTCAGCTGTAACTAGTTTTGGAGCAGCAGCACCTGGAATTAGAACACCGCCAATTACTAGGTCAGCTTCTAGTACGTGTTTTTCAAGGGCATCAGCAGTTGAGTAAATTGCTTTAACCTTATTACCAAATTGCGCGTCTAAAGAACGAAGTACATCAATGTTACGGTCAAGCACTACAACATCTGCGCCCATGCCTACAGCCATTTGTGCAGCACTACGACCAACCATACCACCACCAATTACAACTACTTTAGCTGCTTCAACACCTGGTACGCCACCCAGTAACATACCACGGCCGTGGTTAGATTTTTCAAGCGCTTGTGCACCAGCTTGAATAGACATACGACCAGCTACTTCACTCATAGGCGCAAGAAGTGGTAAGCCGCCACGCGCGTCAGTCACTGTTTCGTAAGCGATACAAATCGCTTTACTTTTCACAAGGTCTTCAGTTTGCGGAAGATCAGGGGCAAGGTGAAGGTAAGTAAATAAGATTTGATCTTCACGTAGCATTGCACGCTCAACAGCTTGCGGCTCTTTTACTTTTACGATCATGTCTGCTTTTGCAAAAACATCAGCAGCAGTTGCTAAAATTTCAGCGCCAGCTTGAGTGTAATCTTCGTTAGTAAAACCAATGCCCATACCAGCATCAGTTTCTACAATCACTTGGTGGCCGTGATTTACTAATTCACGAACACTCGCAGGAACCATACCTACACGGTATTCATGGTTTTTAATTTCTTTAGGTACACCAATAATCATAAAATTTGCCTTATTAAGAACGGATTAACATTTTTCACTATTATATTCATCACATGGTAGTGTGTCTCACCTTTTTTAAAAGGATAACCAGTGTTATTATCTAAATAATGAAAATAAACAGAATATTAAACTAGTAGGGTGTATGCATCAGTTATTAGATAGAATTGACCGTAAAATTTTAATGGAATTACAGCACGATGGACGCCTTTCTAATGTAGAACTGGCCCGACGAGTTGGCCTGAGCGCCACGCCCTGCTTGGAGCGCGTAAAAAAGTTAGAGCGAGAAGGTTACATACTTGGCTACAAAGCGGTGGTCGACCCTGCAAAGCTTGGCCAAGGCTTATCTGTGTATGTAGAAGTGACCATAACTAAAACATCACCTGATGTATTTGATGAGTTCAGTGCAGCGGTTAAACAACACGAAGAAATCATAGAATGCCACTTGGTATCGGGTAATTTTGATTTTTTACTGAAAACCCGTGTAAACGATATGTCGGAATACCGCGGTGTTTTAGGCGATATACTTTTAAAACTACCGAATGTGAGTGAAAGCCGAACTTATGTAGTAATGGAAGAAGTAAAAGGCGAAGACGGCGTTATTATTCGCCCTTATATTGCTTAAATTATTTTGGCAGCAGTAAAAATATTCTTTAACACGTCTAATTTATAAAAACTTGTTCATAATCAGGCCATACAAACTAAGATAAAGTGCATCAAAATGCATTTCCTGCTAAGGTATTTGACTGCTATACAAGTGCCAATAAAATAATAAAGAGGGATAGGAAGTTATGCGCCTAAATGGTGTGCAAAGACTATTAGAAACAGGGCTGATCATCAGCACCTTTGCGGCAATATTTATTTTATGTGCTTTAATCAGTTTCGATCCCGCTGATCCTGCGTGGTCGCAAACGGGTGAATTTAGAAACGTAAAAAATATTACGGGCACAGCCGGTGCCTGGGTTGCCGATATATTATTACTATCATTTGGTTGGCTCGCGTATTTAGTGCCAGCTGCCATTCAACTATTTGGCTACTTGTTGTTTAAGCAACCTCATCGTATTTTACAGCTCGATTACACCACACTTGCCTTGCGTGTTATTGGCTTTGCTCTATTTATTACCTCAGCAACGGCAATAAGCAGTATTAACTTTGATGATATTTATAATTTCTCATCGGGTGGGGTAGTGGGCGATGTGATTGCATCGGCTATGATGCCGGCATTTAACTTTACCGGTACCTCTATTTTATTATTGTGCTTCTTTTTTGCAGGGCTGACCTTGTTAACCGGTGTATCGTGGGTTGAATTTGTAGACTACCTAGGTGATTTAGTGGTGAGGGGTTACCGCTATCTCTTTAATTATGCCCAAGGCTGGATACAAAGAGAGCATGATGCTGCAAATTCAACAAAAGCTGACGCCCAATTTAACGACGACTTCAACGATGACGTTCAAAGCCTCTCATCGCAGGAACACCCGTTACCGGAGCTTGAAAAAGCACCTGAAAAAACAAAAAAACCAGCTAAACAAAAAGCCATTACTAAAGAGCAGCCTACCTTTAGCGAGCCGCAAATTAGTGATGACTACAGCCCATTTGACGAGCTAGACGATATTCTTGATCAAGAAATTGGCTTTAGCGCCATAGACGATGAGCCTATGGATACCGCAGCTGCGTTAAATGCACTAGATCAAAGCCAAGTTGTTGAGCCAGAAAAACCGGTGACCACCGTTGTATCGCCAGCAAGGCCAATGCCTAAGCCAAAACCTGCGTATCAACCACCGCCAACGGCAAAAGAAAAGTTTGAAGAGCTACTAGATAAAGAGCCACCGCCAGGCCCATTACCGTCGCTTGATTTACTCGATAGACCCGACAAAGCGAAAAACCCAATATCACAAGAAGAGCTTGAAAGTGTATCACGCCTTGTTGAAACAAAATTACTCGACTTTAACGTGCAAGCCACTGTAGTAGGGGTGTACCCGGGGCCTGTAGTAACGCGTTTTGAGCTCGATTTAGCACCGGGCATTAAAGTGTCAAAAATTACAGGTTTATCAAAAGATTTAGCTCGTTCACTATCGGCAATTAGCGTACGTGTAGTTGAAGTTATACCGGGTAAAACATATATAGGCATAGAGTTGCCTAATAAATACCGCGAAATTGTACGTTTATCTGAGGTAATAAACGCGCCTAAGTTTGAGCAAAATCCATCGCCACTTACCATGGTGTTAGGTAAAGATATTGCTGGGGAACCTGTTTGTGCCGATTTAGGTAAAATGCCCCATTTATTAGTAGCAGGTACCACGGGTTCTGGTAAGTCAGTGGGCGTTAATGTAATGATATTAAGCTTACTGTACAAATCGGGCCCTGATGATGTGCGCATGATCATGATTGACCCGAAAATGCTTGAGCTTTCGGTTTATGAAGGTATTCCGCACTTATTATGTGAAGTGGTTACCGACATGAAAGAAGCGGCCAATGCATTGCGTTGGTGTGTTGGCGAAATGGAGCGCCGTTACAAACTTATGTCGGCGCTGGGTGTACGTAATTTAAAAGGTTACAACCAAAAAGTAATGGAAGCCAAAGAGGCGGGTTACCCAATTCTTGACCCATTATTTAAAGACACCGACGGCATGAAAGAGGGCCCAGATGAGCTAGATAAACTACCGAGCATAGTAGTAGTAATAGATGAGTTTGCCGACATGATGATGATTGTAGGTAAAAAAGTTGAAGAGCTCATCGCCCGTATTGCGCAAAAAGCACGTGCCGCAGGTATACACTTAGTACTTGCAACACAGCGCCCATCAGTAGATGTAATTACCGGCTTAATTAAAGCTAATATACCTACGCGTATGGCGTTTCAGGTGTCGAGCAAAATAGACTCGCGCACCATATTGGATCAACAAGGCGCCGAAAACCTATTAGGCATGGGTGATATGCTTTACTTACCGCCTGGCAAAAGTGTGCCAGAGCGTGTACATGGCGCGTTTGTAGATGACCATGAAGTACATGCGGTAGTAAACGATTGGAAAGCCCGTGGTAAGCCTAATTACATAGATGAAATTTTAAATGGCGAAGCAACAGAAGATGTTTTATTGCCTGGCGAAATCAGTGAAAATGCCGATGACGAGTCAGATCCGCTTTACGATGAAGCAGTCGCATTTGTAATAGAAACCGGCAAAGTATCAGTATCGTCAGTACAACGTAAATTACGTGTTGGCTATAACCGTGCTGCACGACTAGTAGAACAAATGGAAACATCAGGTATCGTGAGTTCGCCAGGCCATAATGGCGCTCGCGATGTATTAGTACCTAATGGAGCAAATTAATGAAAAAATTAAACAGTTTATTATTAGTGCTTGGTAGTTTAATTGCCACGCCTAGCTTTGCTGACGACAGCCAAGCACTGCAAGACAAACTCGCCATGATTAAAAGCTTTAAGGCGCAGTTTTCACAAAACGTAACTGACTCGCAAGGCCAAGCGGTGATGCAAGGCGAGGGCACTATAGCCCTACAACAACCTATGATGATCCGCTGGCAGCAAACAAACCCAGACGATACCTTATTTGTATCAAATGGCGACAAAACCTATTACTTCGACAGCTTTGCTGAGCAAGTAACGATTATGGATACCCATAGCCTTATAGACTCAACGCCGTTTGTATTGCTTACCTCAAAAGACCCTGCACAATGGGAAAAATACAGTGTTCAAGCCACAGACTTTGGCTTTAGTGTAAGGCCAAATAAAGGCGTAGAGAGCCAAGTAGAACAACTTGATATTACCTTTGCAGGTAACGAGCAAGGCCTTGCTAAGTTAGTGGTTACCGATAATTCAGGCCAGCTTTCATCGTTTAGCTTTAATAATGCACACGTAAATACCGCGCTTGATACAAGTACCTTTGAATTTACCCCGCCAGAGGGTGTAGAAATAGACGATCAGAGTAACGGTGAATAATTTAGGTTTTAATTTTGGGCCCGATGTACGCCCACTTGCGGCGCGAATGCGCCCAACAACGCTTGATGAATACATAGGTCAGCAGCATTTACTTAGTAATGACAAACCCCTGCACCAAGCCATTGTTGCAGGGCGTTGCCACAGTTTAATTTTGTGGGGGCCGCCTGGGGTAGGTAAAACCACCCTTGCGCAAATTATTGCAAACCATGCCGATGCCGAGCTTATACAAATGTCGGCTGTGACCGCAGGCGTAAAAGATATTCGCGACAGCGTAACGCAAGCGCACGATAACCTACAAAGCCGCGGGCAGCGCACACTTATGTTTGTTGACGAAGTACACCGCTTTAACAAATCGCAGCAAGATGCATTTTTACCCCACATAGAAGATGGCACCTTTATATTTGTAGGCGCGACAACCGAAAACCCTTCATTTGCACTTAATAATGCGATTTTATCACGCGCACGCGTGTATGTTTTAAAGTCGCTAGCCGATACCGACCTATACACTGTGATAGAACGCGCACTTGTGCAAGATGAGCAACTAAACCAAAAAAATATTGTTATTGCCGATAACGCCAAACAGGCGCTTTGCCAAGCAAGTGGCGGCGATGCCCGTAAAGTATTAAACTTACTTGAGCAAGCGGTTGATTTAACCACAGAGCAAAACGGCACATACAACGTAGATGAGCACGTATTAAGCCAAGTACTTCCCACGCATTTAGCTAAATACGATAAAGGCGGTGATGAATTTTACGATTTAATCTCCGCTTTTCATAAATCAGTACGTGGCAGCTCACCCGATGGCGCGCTGTATTGGTATTGCCGAATTTTAGCCGGCGGCGGCGACCCACTTTATGTAGCAAGGCGGTTACTTGCCATTGCTACAGAAGACATAGGTAATGCCGACCCACGGGCAATGGAAGTGGCGTTAAATGCATGGGATATATTTCAGCGTGTGGGCCCAAGTGAGGGCGAGCGCGCCATTGCACAAGCGACCTTATATTTAGCCAGCGCACCTAAAAGTAATGCGGTTTATATGGCGTTTAACCAAGCAAAGGCAGATGCTAAAAACGAGCCAAGTTACCCTGTGCCAGAGCATTTACGCAATGCGCCTACAAACCTAATGAAAGACTTAGGCTATGGCGCCGAGTACCGTTATGCGCATAACGAAGAGGGTGCTTTTGCTGCAGGTGAAAAATATTTACCGCCAGAAATTCAAGACAAACAATATTATACACCGAGCGATCGCGGCCTTGAGCAAAAAATTAAGCAAAAGCTTGATTACCTAAAAGATCGCGACGCGCAAAGCCCACTTAAACGATACGAAAATGATTAAACTTTATATGATGATCGCCCTTGGCGGTGCCTCAGGAGCTTGTTTACGGTTTTTTATTAGCGAAACCATGCTAAAACTCCTTGGTAGGGGATTCCCCC
>Ga0209452_1000272_pt1 | contig 12849 bp, 11 predicted proteins | sample WorMetimpBELIZE1_FD_187388 | JGI IMG/M metagenome (GOLD analysis project Ga0209452, IMG submission 187388) | Marine gutless worms symbiont microbial communities from Max Planck institute for Marine Microbiology, Germany - Olavius imperfectus... | ecosystem: Host-associated > Annelida > Digestive... | reverse complement strand
GGGTGGGGAAGGGGTATACCCCTCCCCAGGCGACTAGGTATCTGGGGGCAGCGAAAACCACTTTTGCTGCTTTCTAAGCGTGTCAGAACGCCTCTCGTTGCAACGTTTGTTGAAAGTTAACGTAGTTCACAGCCAACCGCTGGTTGAGAAAACAAGAAGCTCCGCTAACGCTAAGAGGACAGCGCGGCCGCTGCAGAAATATTAAAGGGGAACTCCAAATATATGGGAGCTCCCCTAGTCCAAGGCCATGCACACTTTTCTTATGGGTGTGGTTTTATGGTGGGCCTTGGCAAACCCAAGCTTTGTACCAAATTTGAAGTCGCTAGCTTCAGCCATTCTGTAAATATTGAAGGGGAACTCCAAATTTTAGGGACCTCCCCTAGCCGAGGGCCAAACCCACTTTTTCTTTTAGTGGGATTTGATGATGGGCCTTGGCAAACCGCAGCGGTATGCCAAATTTGAAGTCGCTGGATTAATCTGTCACAGAAATATAAAGGAATCTGTTTTTAAACGACAAATTCGCTTTTTGAGCCACCTTTTGGGGGACTTACGGGTAACGTACGGGCTTCATCTATAGCTCGTTGAAAAGCGCATGTTCGACTTCCTATTCGCGATAACTGAACTTTTTTTGCTAGCTCTTATGGTTGATGCACTAATACGTCGAAAGCGTTTTGTCGAAGCGGTGGGTCACTTTGGGGCTAAAAATTAGGTTCAGGGGTTACATTTACCGCTAACATGTATACACCATTAGTAAAGTAAAGTAAACACGGATATAGCAGTTCGTAATCGAAATTACCACACCGCTACGGGAAATCACATGCCATATGGGATCACACAGTGTTACCTGCCACCCGGCAGCGGTGACTTTCCCGCCTTTACCCCAGCCGAAGCTGGTACTCGATTTAGCGACCCCGAAGGGATGCAAGGCTGAGTTGACCTCGGTGGTGGTTATATTCCCAGATAGTTTACCCGCGAAATACGGTCACCTATCTCAGAAATAACCGGGCAGTGTCATGGCCGGGACTCGAACCAGTGACGCGAAAGTCGCAAGTTTAACGTCCTAACCACTACACCACCGAGCCACCCTAATTAGATAGAGGCATGGTTCTGCTACAACTTTGCCGCTGGAAGTTTTCACACAAACAAACTTTGTAGCAGAGTTTATTCGATTTAAATTGATTTTTATTCAGAAAAATGACAAATTTACTTTTTGAGCCACCCTTTGGGGAACTTAGGGGTAACGTACGCACTTCGTCTATAGCTCGTTGGAAAGCGCGTGGCCGACTTCCTATTCGTGATAATTGAACATTTTTTCGCTAGCTCTTACGGTTCAGACGTTATAAGCAGATATTGGTCGAAGTCGGCGCTTTTCAGAGGGGGTGGGTCATTTTGAATTTTTCGTGGAAGGGGTCGTCGCCCCCCCAACCATTGTTGGTATCAGAAAACTAGAGTCATTTTGCTACCTCACAGTGCAAGATAGGGTCATAGTTACCATGGAACGCTAATAGGAACTCGTATACGCTGTATCGAATGGCGCTATTTTAATGACCCTAACCACCCCAGACCATCCTATTTCTATCAGAATTGGCACTGTACGAAAACGGCTGCGCAGATCGAGCTCGTTTTTGGCACAGAGGCTTCACTCGACTTATCCTGCACTGTGTTGGAAGGGAATTCGCATATTGTCAAAAATATGGGCACTTCCCTCTACAACATTAACCCAGATTCTGGACTTAGACAAAAGTCTCCGCTGTATGTGACAAAATTGTGCCGAATGGCAGCGGGTGAACTGCAGTGCAAGGATTTGCATTATTTCCTCTGTTGACCACAGCCCACAAAGTGCCTTGTACAAACCGGAGATTGGCTTCCATCTGCATACACCGTTTTGGAATTAATCACTTGCCTAGGGCTCTGGGGGGGTCTTAGCGAAATTTAGCGGTCATGCTCACATCATGAGCAAATGAATCGCGAATATACTTGTTGAAACTGTTGCGAAGTCAAGGCCTACCACCCAAGCAGCTGCAGACATTATTTACTGCCCTTATATTGTCGCGCATTACTTAGCTCTCTCAGTCTGGGGTGGCCATCTCACCAGTCATCATAAGCACAAGCAGCGAATTAATGCCTTCTTCAAACGAGCCAGAAAGTATGGATTTACAGAGAAACTGTACAACATAGAAGAGTTGTTAGAGAACGCTGATGCCAGACTTTTCGGGGAAATCCAAAACCCGGCTCATTGTCTTCATCCCATTTCACCAAATAATAATATAGAAAAATAGAAAAAGAGGGCATAGATTCACCCTTCCGCAGTGTAGCCTACCTACAATCTGTATAAAAATACTTTCCTTCCCCGTTGTCTTTTTAAGTTTGTGTAATTATTCTCGCTGTTTTATGCTGTTTGCTTTGTTTTATATTTGTCCTCTATTTTCTTTACAATGTCTATGTATTGCTCACGTTTGTTGAGTCTTATTAATTATTTACTTACTTATTTACATACATGTCGACTCTGACGAGTTCGTACCACTGTTGCAACTTGACAACGCTAGTCATCGTTCCCCAAAACGCGTTTTGAATGGTTCGCTACATGGAATCCGGCATCAGGTCATAACATGCGGATATAGCGTGTGTTGCAAAAGAATAATATGGGGTCCTATATGTACCAATATTCTGATACATACATATGGGAGCCTTTCAGGTCGGAAAAATACACGTGTTTTGAATGGTTTCCTACATATGGGAATCCGGCATTATAAAACATACATTTCGGGCCCCAAAAACGAGTTTTGAACGGTTCGCTACATATAGGAATCCGGCATCAGGTCATAACATGCGGATATAGCGTGTGTTGCAAAAGAATAATATGGGGTCCTATATGTACCAATATTCTGATACATACATATGGGAACCTTTCAGGTCGGAAAAATACACGTGTTTTGAATGGTTTCCTACATATGGGAATCCGGCATTATGAAACATACATTTCGGGCCCCAAAAACGCGTTTTGAACGGTTCGCTACATATAGGAATCCGGCATCGGTCATAACATGCACATATTGCGCGTGTTGCAAAGGAATAATATGGGGTCCTATATGTACCAATATTCTGATACATACATATGGGAGCCTTTCAGGTCGGAAAAATACACGTGTTTTGAATGGTTTCCTACATATGGGAATCCGGCATCGGTCATTACATGCACATATTACGTGTGCTGCAATCGGGTCCTATATGTACTAGTCTTCTGATACATACATATGGGAACCTTTCGATCGGAAAAATACACGTGTTTTGAATGGTTTCCTACATATGGGAATCCCGCATTATCAAACACACATTTTGGGCCCCAAAACGCATTTTGAACGGTTCGCTACAATATAGGATCCCCGTTCCCGTATTATTCTTATTCAGCAGATGCAATAATGTGCTCACGCCACGTTATAACCCGATGCTGGATTCCTGTATGTAGGTAACCGTTCAAAACGCGTTTACGATCACAACATGTGGATAATGACGATTTCACTCTACTGTCACAACTTTGACAATATCAAGCGATGGCAGACTGTTCCACAGACGTGTGTCAGTGAAACTAAAGCTTCTGTCGCCGAAACTCTTCTGAAATGTAGGACAAAATTGTGCAGAACGGTGGCGGGTGAACTGCAGTGCGAGGATGTGAATTTATTTTCTCTGTTGACTTCGGCTTATAAAGTGACCTCGATCTGTAGCAACCGTTTTGGGATTAATCAGCTGCCTAGGGCTCCGGGGCCTTAGCCAGCGCCGTCGGCAAGAGTCTAGCAATTAATTAGCGGGGCAAAGAGTTTCAGGGGGCACATGGCGAGAGTCAAACCGAAGACGCCGAGGGTCGAGACGCGGAGGGCGTCGAGGTTTGGAAAATGGGGAGGGGGTGTCCCCCAGCCGACCAGGGTATCTTGGCAGCGTTGTAGGCTCCCCCAGCGGGGCCCGGGGCAGAGCTCCGGTGGAAAAGGACTTCGCTGCTTTGAATTCCAAGCGTGTCAGAACGCCTCTCGTTGCAACGTTTGCTGAAAATTAACGTATTCACAGCCGACCGCTGGTTGAGAAAAAATGGTTTGGCCCAATGGGTGGTAGGTTCTGCTTCATTGAGGCAACCGAGGCAAGTGCCTTGGTAACTGTTTGCAGTACTTGCACGGGCAAGTTGAGAAAAAAATTTATAGAGAAGTTTTGAGATATTAAATGCCATTTTGCAGTTTGTCGTTTTTACAGCGCGATGCTATGCTAGCGCGATACTAGGTGTTATCATGTGTCTGTCAGTCACTTTTGCTGTTTAAAACTTTTCTGTCAAACAGAAATTCAGCGTATTGTCAACGATATGTTTACGCATTATTGGAAAGCGCATGCGGCTCATAACTGAAATCGTTTCGAAAATGATAATGGACTTATCCAGGTCACAGAAAGTCACGTACACTGTAAATGTGGCAATATCTGGGAAACGGTGCCAGATAGAGTCGTTGTTACTAAAAGGTAAAGTTCTCCCATACTCGTTACCGAGCGTTGGGCCCGGAGCTGATCCCGGTGTACAGGCAGTCAGCCCGCAGGTGACTATAAGTCATCCACCCGACGGTAGGCTGCCATTACTTTCCGTCAGGCCTGCGTTTTACCTTCGTAAGCGTTCACCAGATGGCGCCACCACTGAATGTGGTCGCGGACATCTAATTTCGGCTCACTACTCATTCATCGACCCCAAGAGGATGAAAGGCTGAGTTGGCCTGGTTGGTTGACCTATAGCGGACGTCTTACCCACATAAGTGGTCATCCGTCAGCTACAGGTCGAGCGCAGGACGGCGAAAGAACGCTGGCCAGAGACTTGCGTTCTTCCGCTTGACCACTAATTGGGAGTGATATATGGCCTATTGAATAGAGGCAGTTATGTACACCTCTACAGCAGTTCACAAGATTTCAAATGACAGAGCACGTCGCGCGGTAATTCTGCAGTAGTGGAGCTTCTTGTACAGAAGAGCAGCTCTAGCAATTTGATATTCATGCTACGGTGTCTGTGTAGGCGGAGCTAAGAGCTTACATGACGTGTGATTGACTGAGCTGAGACAGCTGAATAAACGCATGAACGAGTGAATGAATGAATAAAACATTTAATGGATAGAGATACGAATGGTCACATGATCATGGGCGCAACCACTGCGGTTCGGGGGGTCCGGACCCCCCGCCCCCAAAATTCGGACGGACCCCCTAACTTTTTACGTAGATTTTTGATGAATAGAGTGTGATCATGTAACCGACTGCACCAAACTGGGTAGACCTGTCTATTTTTTTTCTGTACAAGGGTAGTAATACCATAGACACTGGTGAATCCAGGGGGCCACTGAGGGCCATGCCCCCAAATACACACTCAAAATACCGCACAAGTTGGCCTTTGTTTTATTTATTTTCACGCCATGTGCGTTAACAGTGAGTAACGGTAAGTAAGAGGTCGACAGATGAGACGATCCCCTTATCTATAGTGACAGTACGGATACTAACACACTTGCCATGCAGCAGTCTAGCAGATAGACAGTCATCTGGTTTCTTGAGTCCGTAGGGTGCCAAGCGAGTGTACATTAGTGACAAAACAAATCGCCGACACCTCTGGAGGTGACGTCCGTGCGGGGCATGGAGTTCCAGATGTCCATGGTGCGGGGTATAATTAATGTGCATGATGAAGCAGCTGCAGAGGCAGGAAACACGCTTTTGCTCGACTGAAACTAGCTATTAGGCTAAGCAACCGTATACTGCGTTCACTGACTAGTAACTTTGACAGATGGACAACTGTGGCGATGTCTGAAAAGCCGTGTAGGAAGAAATTTAGACAAACAAATTAACTGAACTTTCTAGTGAGATATTCATCAGCACAATTAGATGACGGTATTGGCGTAGACGAAGTTGAATTACCAAAAAGTCAAGGGCCAACTGCTACAAATGGTAAGCTGCAATATCACATAAACTACGTCTAGCTGAGAACTCGATTTTATAAACACTGTTTATAACTTTATATCAAATGGAGTTCTCCGTCAAACATGACTGTGAAATTGTGAATATATTATGGTACTCTGCCGTCTCAGTATTCGAACAAAAATGCTTCAGATGATGCACCAAAGAACGCCATTTTAACTTTAAAAATCAAAAATTTTCTGGGGAGAGGGACACCCCCTCCCCACACCCCTCGGTGTCTCGGTCTCGACGCCTTCGGCGTCTCGATGTTGGACCCCCAACTTTGAAGACGTGGTTGCACCCCTGCACAAGATCACTTGCACTTGCCATTACATAGCAAATCATATGCAGCACAGTTACTCGCTTACGCCTTATGTTATAGCACATCAACAGATCACATGCAACATGAAAATCACACTGGGGCTATCCCATTGCATATCATCACGCTCAGCAAATACTTTCTTATTCGCGGATCAGATGTACCAAAATCAAGTCTCCAATGTCACTTCTAAACCATGTTGTTAATGGTACAGTATAACACGTTGACATACGTAATTGATTCCGGATTATTAAGGCCTATCGTTATACTGCAGCAAATACATGTCAATGACATCAGTTGTTATTAGGTATAGTACGTGAGAGTTAAATGGTGAGTGGAGGACAGATGCCAGGGAACAAAGTGTATTAGACTGTCGTCAGAGGAAGAACGATGGCAACAGACAACATGTCACACGAACTTAGCCATAGCTATCGATGTAGAATTATTCTAAAAGTTGCATATAATTGGGAAAAGTTTGGTATTTAATATCTGCTCTTCGGAGCTTTTGAAGCGTCGTATATTTAGCCTTTAGGCTCCGCCTCCGACGCACGTCACGTGGTCTATGGCAATCCCCATCTGCTTGCCAAATTTGAAGTCGCTATCTTCAGCCGTTGCAGAAATATTCAAGAGGCACCCCAAATTTTGAGGAGCTCCCCTAGCCCAGGGCCATGCCCACTTTTTCTTCTGGGTTTGATTTTATGATGGGCCTTAGCAATCCCCACCTGCATGCCAAATTTGAAGTTGCTATAGCTTCAGCCGTTGTAAAAATATTCAAGGGGCACCCCAAATGTTGGGGAGCCTCCCTAGCCCAGGTCAATGCCTACTTTTTCTCCTGGGTGGGATTTTATGATGGGCATTGTCAAACCCCAACTGTAAGCCAAATTTGAAGTCGCTGGCTTCATCTATTACGAAAATATAAGGGAATTTGTTTTCAAAAATTCGGATAAACCAAAATGGGGAAAGCCCTTATTTTTTTTGGGGGGGGGGCTGACTTTACCGTTGGATTCGCAGACCCAATATTTCCTATTCAATACGCAACTTTTATGGAGCTACGACTACAGTAAATAGGTGACCGTTATGAAAAACTGCATTTTACAATGGAAAATTTTAAATTTTGGGAGCCTGTGAAGTGGGGGTTGAAAATTATTGGACCAAAGTACCAAAAGGCACACCCTTACGCCAAATCTGGTCGAACAAATCGTTTGGCGTATGTGGCAGTAGCGTTGGTTTGACACTATACGGCAATGAGAAAAAAAGCACGCGAGAATCGCCATTGGAAAGTTGATGTCATCTACCGCGTTGTTGTGATAATGACTAATGAGTAGCAACGACAGCTGTTTAATGTTTATACACTGTGCTGAGCAGTGCTGGAAAAAGCCTTTAAAAGCTGGAAGTGAAAATAAGTACATTGTGAGTCAAAAAAACATGCCACCCTACATTTGTGCATAACTACTGCGTATGTTGACCGATTTTCAAAATTCTTTCACCAATGGATTCAGCAATAAATTTGCAATAAAACAGTTATGTTTTCCACCATACCTTAACTGTGTAGCTACACTACCTTGTGAAACTTAAAATGCGACTTTTATCATTTTACCACTACAGCTGTTACAAAAACTTACATCGAAATTCATTCAAATTTTTTTTACTCAATGTAATTCGTATTATCTGACACGTATTACCATAACATACTTATGACTCAACAGTAACTGCCTGTTATGTGCGAGATCTGTTGTGAGTTCTTTATCTTCCATCGAAACAATGTGTCAGCTCAATGAGTGCGCACAGCCTCCGTGTCAGTGTCTCTCACTTCAGTCTTCTGAAATTGGAGACACCCACGTTTATTTCATCAGATCTATGGCTCCATCAACCAGAACTGAACCCGCTGAACTACAAAATGTGCATAAAAATTCAGCAGCGGGTCTTTCTCAGAAAAATTCATAACGTGAACTGACCGACATTATGGTATGGCTGTCATGGCTTTGAGCAATGCATCATCGATAATGCTACAGACGAGTGGTGTAAACGTCCCTGAATGTGTGTTCATGTAAAAGGACGACTTTCTTAGTATTTAATTTGACTGCAGATTCTACGTTTGTACATTTTAATGTGTTAGTTTGCTGAAAATTACAAGAAAGTTGATGTTATTGTGTTGAATATATCAAATTTTCACCATTTTTAATTCTTTGCATTTCACAAGGTAGTGTAGCTACACAGTTAAGGTGTGGTGGAAAACATAACAAGTGTTTTATTGCAAATTTCGTGCTGAATCCAAAGGTGAAAGAATTTTGAAAATCGGCCACCATTTGCAAAAGTTATTCCTAAGACTAGAGTGGCATGTTTTTTTGACTCACACTGTAAATACGTATGGTTATAATATTAAAACGTATAAAGTGACGAAAAATTGTCAATAAATTTCCTGAAAAATTTGAATAAATTTCCGGAAATTTTCCTCCGGAAATTTCCGAACTCACAACCCTAATTACAATATCAATAGCAATATCGTTTTCAATACTGAATTCAGAAGCACTGCAGTATTTTTTGCAGCAACTTCCTAAAGACGTTACATTTGCTTCCTGCAAATGTAACACTTAATTCTGCAATGATTATTATGTCAACATTAGTGCAAAACATACAAGGCTGATGTCTAACAACTCACAAAGGATGACAAAATTCGTATTACAACTTAGCAAGACAAAGAAGCACTGTAATCAAATTTGGAAAAATTTCCGGCAAGAATTACTACTCAGGAGTAGTCTGCTTTTCTTGGCTTTTTTAGACTGCTATTCTACACTTAGGTAGTTTATCGGGTGGGTACCCGGGTCTCTGCGAATAATGAGTGTTCAGGGATGCCGGGGATGAAAAACCTAGTGCTTTCCTTGTATGTATATCAATGAAAGATAGACAAAAATGCTTTCAGTTCACAGAAATATTTATAAAAAGTATTTTGAAAAACTATTTTCTAATTTTCGGCACAATTCACTCCTCTACACTGGTGTCAAGTAGATGAGGCCAACTTCCAGTTCTTCTTTCGCATCTGCATTTCATTGAACACCTTAGTGCGGACTTTCAACCAATCTTTGTTGATCTCTGGATGTTGCTCCAAAAACTTTATGATGACAGACTTCACTGCAAAGTCACAAATACTTATGGATTTACCTTTTAGGATACAAGAGTAGGGATGCAGTTTGGTTTAATATGGTTTAACCTCCCACTACACACTTCACAAAATCTCGCAACTGCTACGGGCAAAAATAAACATACAGCAACATAATATGATACAGAGGGTCCATTAAAGGAAACCCAGCAAAAGGCAAACTGAAAAGTCACGTCATCATCACAAATGGAAGCAGGTCTAAAGGGCCTCTGTATCCAAGAAATATAGCTATCATAACACAGTATCAATAACCAAAACAAGAAGTCAGCACATCTGACAATAGCGGAACGTTGCACGTCAACTAATTCATTTACGGTAACATAGATATACAGTTTGTTTGACCGTGCAAACGCCGACAGACACATGTATGATGGAGGGGGTGTAAGTTCGTTTGATTCACACTTCGCTAATATTAGTGATTGGTACGAAATCAGTACACTAATACATATTGCGTGACGAAATTATTCATAAACAATGTGAATGTTGGCTGATAATGCACTATAAAGTCAGTAAACATTCTGCGGATCTGCAAATCAACGATCCGTCGTCCGTATACTTGTTTGTCACGCCTTCGTTGGTTGGTTGCCATAGGTGTGAGTTACAAGTCTCCATAACTGCGAAATAAAGCCAAACCTAGACGTCACTTTAACTTTGGACGCAGGCAAATCTGTTTGAGACCCCCGATGAAGGGGACCCCTTCGAATTTCGTAATCCAACTTGGCAGGCAAAGAGATACAGCATTGGGCTAGACTTTAGTTATAACTGCATGATCCTAGCCTCAGCCGTTTGGTAACGATATGCATAACATGGACGACAGAGCAGTAAATTGACGTTCAAGGTCATTCAAGGTCATTGACTTTTGTTGCAATCGAAATCCCACATATGACTTCCTATTGGTGATTAACTGTCACCTAAGCTCTATCTTGCACCATTTCCGAGATATAGCGTCGTGAATCGATCGAAAACCACCACATCCCAGTTTGATCCCCAGATCAAGGGGGACCCCTTCAAATTTCGGAAGCAAACTTGGCAGGCAAAGAGTTAAGGCATGGTGCTACATTTTAGTGAAAACTGCATGATCCTAGCTTTAGCCGTTTTTCACAATACACTCGCGTTACAGACAGACAGACAGACAGACAGACGACATACAATGACAATAGCGGAACTTGCAATACAATTGCAACGTTCCGCTAATTAACTGTTATATAACACTACGGTTTCCGATGCCATGGAGATCTGCTTTATAATCAAGCAGTACTTCCTGACCAGACCAAAATTTATCTAATCAATTTTTAAAAGTGTTAATACTTTCAGCAGATACCACAGGACTAGAAAAACCGTTCCATATAGAAATCACCCGGTTAGTAAAATTAAATTTCCATAAGCCGTAATGACAGTGATGTTCAGCAAGTTTGTATATGTTACCGCTCGTCCTACCTAAGTCATATGACATCCAATCAGGACACATGGAGCATATCTATTCTACAAAAATCCCAGACCCTTTGTACCGGCCAGTATCATTTTTAGGTGAACCTTGGCACAGAACATCTGAAAGATAAGACCAAACTAAAATGGTATATTACAAGGCATACAGTAATGATCGTAGGTATTGTTACATTATCCAAAATCAAGGAGCTTGCTGCAAGTGGTTATCAATCACGGCATTTGCTAAACATTTATTCTTACCTGGCAATCCTTTTGCGTGTTTTCCATGGACCCAGTCTGAGAAGTATTCCACAACAACACTCCTTTCCTCATTTGACCAGCGGGTGTAAGGTTTACCTGCACAAGCATATACAAGAAGCTCATCCAATGCAAAAATATATTAGGAATCCAGCAAATGTGTAAAGTCAACAGCCTACAGTCAGTGGAACAGAAAGGTCTTCAGAAATTTATAGACGTGACAAAGCAAGCACCAGCATTCCGTATACAATGCATTCTCTGTAGTAGCTCCTGTCGCCATTAAGAAAACTGATATCCAGCGCTCAGCCTGTATACAGTGCACAATGGCAACACAATAAAGAGAATGTACAGTTCTCAGCCTCCTGGTCAACATCACAGAACTAGCGTCCCTCCCAACACAGCGTAGGTCATTTTAGGGACATTATTCCTAGCCAATTACTTGGCTTGGTACGGAAGAAATAAACTCCAGAGAAATAAAATCTACAACAACAAAGCATGACATTCACATAGAACCTAAACTAAAAAAACAAAACAAAAACAAAATCCAGGTCGTCACCTTTTACGACATCCGGCCTGGTAATGGAGGGACCCCTATTCTTACAGACCTGGGGACCCCGTGGGCCCTCAGCATAATGACAGCACAATACACTGTAGCAATACAGTTATACGTGGCCAACAGAACCGGACAGCCTTAAATATTCACTGTCTGTTACAGAATGCATGGACTGGATATCAAATATTCACCGTGCCTTTCCCGTTGTAGCAGCATGGGCCTGGAATGCTTTACTACACGACATTAAAAATGCACTGACTTGTTATTCTTTATCACATGGCTCTGAGTAACCTGTTCCGATAACGTTTACAATGTTTCTTGACAAGGTACTGGTGGTGTTGAAGCATGGTATGCTATTAACCATGTAAATACTGGTGTACAGTAACGGTGCAGAAACTCACGTTTGTCTTTTCTTTTCTTCTTTTTGTCATTTATGTCCGTAGAGCAGCTAGAGCTGCTATCGTCTAAACCAGTAGTACAGAACAAACACACTTCTCACATAAGACAGTTTGCAACAGTACACAACTGAGTACCAAACAAACCTGTTCTGCATATTATCTTAGCTGAAAATTGCAACATGAAGTAAAATGCAAACATGTTACACTTCACCAACTGCTATACCTAACCATTCCTACAAACTTCATGGATGCAGATTCAGCTAAACGTTGGTTGGCGACCTTCAACGTTTCTTATACAAGAACTAAGACTGGTATATACTGTGTGCAGGGCCTGTGTAGTGTGAAGCGGTTGTATGGACAAGAATCTCAGCTACCGGGCCGCATATGATTTCCTATTAGTCTTCCATTGTCACTATGTCTCTATCTTGTACCGTTTCAGAGATATTAAATAATCACTTATTTACCACAAATTTAAGAGGTCACGTGACCCCTACCATGCCCATGCAGGGAGTAATTTGTCATGCACAGGTTAGCACATGTTACGGCTTACCTGTGTACAAAATTTCAAGTCACTAGTGTTAACCATTTCAAACACATCTTAGGGGGACCAAAACTGTAAAATGGACCACGTTACCATGACCACGCCCATTTAGGGGTAAATTGTGACGCAAAGGCGAACACTTGCTTTGGCCTACTCGTGTACAAAATTTCAAGTCTCTAGGATTAGCCGTTTCAGATATTTTAGGAGAGCCAAAATTTAAAAATAGGTCACGTGACCCTG
>Ga0209452_1000271_pt1 | contig 12860 bp, 9 predicted proteins | sample WorMetimpBELIZE1_FD_187388 | JGI IMG/M metagenome (GOLD analysis project Ga0209452, IMG submission 187388) | Marine gutless worms symbiont microbial communities from Max Planck institute for Marine Microbiology, Germany - Olavius imperfectus... | ecosystem: Host-associated > Annelida > Digestive... | reverse complement strand
GTGATTTACATTCCGCCGCTTCACATCAATCTGAAGCGGCCCTGTCATCCCCGCCGGAAAATGCAGATTACACCGCAAAAAGCTCGCAGAATCCGGGTTCATCAACAATAATTAAGTGACTGATTTTATTAAGTCACAGCAAAAACAATAAATGAGCCGGAAAAGGTTCGTATCCTCCCTGAATCGTAAGACTTTGGTCGCAACATTCATGATTTATAGGGTAATCCGCTGTAATTTGTCTCACAATGAAATTGTTTTGTTAATGTTAATTTTTCGTTAGAAGGTTGAGGGTGACGTACCTGTTCGTCCCTTCGCTTTATCCTCAATAAGAAAAAAGAACACCATTTAAAAACCAAATCTGATTTTAAAAATGAATCGGGAGAAAACACATGTATACACGCATTGCAGCCTCGTGCGCACTTATCCTGGCGGGTAGCCCTGTCTACGCTTATGATTTCAGCTTCAAAGGCATGATCAAAACGGAAGTCGTGACATCCAGTCAGGGTGTCGGCAGTTACGGAAGTACTTACAGTCATGTTGCACCAACACATGCACTGAGAACGGATATTTTCGGCGGTGCCCCTGCAACTGCGCAAGAAACGAATTATCTGGAATCCCAGTCTACTTCTTTCCAGGCTTCTCAGTCCCGTTTCTCCCTCAATATGAAGCACGATAAAATTCGCGGAGTACTTGAGCTGGATTTCATTGATGGTGAAGACGGCTTTACTAACCAAACCGCATTGCAGGCGCAGGAGCCAAGACTTCGTCTGGCAACGCTTTATTACGATTACAGCGATAATCTGACGCTGTTTGCCGGCCAGAAATGGTCTACTGCATCAGGGATCAAATCCAGCGGCAGCTACAACTGGGTTGGTAATGGTTACCGTGCAGGTAATTCCGGCTTCCTCGCCATGGAAGCGGGTGCAACTTATAAAGTTGATAACTTAACCCTGACCGGCGCAATCACCGGTAAGGGCCGTAACCTGAGTAGCAGCGGTGTGAATAATAATGAGCTGGGTGGTATGCCGGGCTTCGCTGTAGATGCTAACTACAAAATATCCGGCCACGTCATCGGTTTTGCGGCACACGTAGCCGAACTGCAGTTTGAAGATGAGCCGGGCTATGTTGAAGGCAGTAACCAGGATGCCAACCTCTTTAAAGTGTACACAACACTTAACTTCGGAGCGGTTAGCCTGAATGGTGAATACTACACCGGTGAAGCACTGAACAACCAGAATGCGTTGGGTGTAGCGCCGGCAGTGACATTAAGTGGCGGTGTGGTTAGCGAAAGCTTCTCAGAGAGTGGCTATATGATGTACGCAAGCTGGACGCCGGCAGCAGGGCATAACGTGAAAGTAGGTTACGGTAGTGCGTCGGTAGACTCCGGTGACCGTGATCGCCTGTCTGCAACCAGCCTGAACGAAAACACGACTGCCTATATTAACTATGGCTATCAGGCTACCGAAGGCTTAACCACTTTTGCTCAGTTAACTCACTTCGATACTGAGTATGGTTCTGACTTTGAAAGCTTCACAACCGTGGTTGCACGTGCCGGTGTGATCTTTAAGTTCTGAGGCAAATTTAGCGGCATCCTGCCACCCCGTCTGCTGTCTGCGTGATATTCACTATCAGTTGCGCAAATAGCCGGTGAGGGTGGCACTGTTTATCTGAATACTTTCAGCTTTTGTTCATCGGGTCTGTTGAGCAATTTATCCGGATTATCTTCTTTTACGCAGTCAGGTTAAAGGTAAGATAATTGTGATTTTTTCGTTATTTTTTCAAAAGAGGATGTATTCCTCTGAATTAAAAAACTGGCTGTTGGTCTATGAGACTAAGGTTGTATCTTTTTGTCTTAAAAGAGCAAAATCGCTAAGACCAAAGTCTCATTTTGCTTTACCTTAGAATGGCTACCCTGTTTAACAGACAATTATTACTGGATTAACATGACATCGGAGGCATTATCCATGACTGCCAGCAAGACGTATCCTGTACCGGACAACATTCTGGAAAACACGCATTTGACGCAAGAGCAGTATGATCAGATGTATAAGCGCTCTGTAGAAGACCCGGAAGGCTTCTGGGCAGAGTACGCTTCAACGTTAGAATGGTACAAGAAACCAACTAAAACCAAGAATACGGTATTTGGCGCAGATAACGTTTCAATCAAGTGGTTCGAAGACGGCGAAATCAACGCCAGCTACAACTGCATCGACCGCCACCTGGCGAAGAATGCAAAGAAAACGGCGTTGTTCTGGGAAGGTGATTCCCCTGAAGACAGCCAGGAAATCACTTATCAGGAACTGCATTACGAAGTATGTAAACTGGCAAACGGCCTGAAAAAGCTGGGTGTCGGTAAAGGCGACCGCGTTGCGGTATACATGCCTATGGTACCGCAGGCTGCTTATGCCATGCTGGCATGTGCCCGTATCGGTGCGGTGCATTCTGTTATCTTCGGCGGATTCTCGCCTAATGCAATCGCGGACCGTATTAACGACAGTAAAGCTAAAGTTGTTATTACTTGTGATGAAGGCCGCCGTGCAGGCCGTTCTGTCCCTCTTAAAGTGAATGTAGATAAAGCGCTGGCTAACGGTGCGTGCCCGTCTATCACTAATGTCATTGTACACAAGCTGACCGGCGGCGATGTTAACTACAACAGCGACGTTGATGTGGTGTGGGACGAGCTTACTGAAGACTGTTCAGCCCAGTGCGAACCGGAAGTCATGAACGCGGAAGACCCGCTGTTTATTCTGTATACATCAGGCTCAACCGGCACGCCAAAAGGTGTGGTGCATACTACCGGTGGTTTCCTGCTGTATTCATCTATGACCTTTAAGTACGCCTTTGATTATCGTGAAGATGACATTTACTGGTGTACAGCGGATGTGGGCTGGATCACAGGTCACAGCTATATGGTTTACGGACCGATGATCAATGGTGCTTCTCAGGTATTCTTTGAAGGTGTGCCTACTTACCCTGACGTACGCCGTATTGCTCAGGTAGTAGAAAAGTACAAGGTGAACAGCCTGTACACAGCACCTACTGCAATCCGCGCCCTGATGGCCCATGGTGAAGCGCCGGTGGAAGGTTGCGATTTGTCTTCTCTGCGTCTGTTAGGGTCTGTGGGTGAGCCAATTAACCCGGAAGCATGGGAATGGTATTACCGCGTGATTGGTCAGAGCCGTTGTCCCATTATGGATACCTGGTGGCAAACAGAAACCGGCGGCATGATGATTACTCCGCTGCCGGGTGCGACGCCACTTAAGCCTGGTTCGGCTTCCCGTCCGTTCTTTGGCATCCAGCCTGCGCTGTTTGATGCAGACGGTAATGATCTGGAAGGTGCCGCTGAAGGGAACCTGGTGATTAAAGACAGCTGGCCAAGCCAGGCCCGTACTGTTTACGGTGACCACGAGCGCTTTATCCAGACTTACTTCAGTGCCTACAAAGGCGTGTATTTTACCGGTGACGGTGCCCGTCGTGATGAAGACGGATACTACTGGATCACAGGTCGCGTGGACGATGTACTGAACGTTTCCGGTCACCGCTTAGGTACTGCTGAAATTGAAAGTGCGCTGGTGGCTCACCCTAAAGTGGCTGAAGCTGCGGTGGTGGGATATCCCCACGATATCAAAGGGCAGGGTATCTATGTGTACGTTACCCCTAACGAAGGTATTGAGCCGGACGAGGCGTTGACGAAAGAACTTCGTGCGTGGGTACGTCAGGAACTGAGCCCGATTGCCACACCGGATATGATTCAGTGGTCCCGCGGACTGCCTAAAACTCGCTCAGGTAAGATTATGCGCCGCATTCTGCGTAAGATTGCCGCTAACGAGCATGAGCAACTTGGTGATACCTCAACGTTGGCGGATCCTTCCGTTGTTGATACACTCATCGAGGAGCGCTTAAACAAATAAGGGAAAAGAATGATAACGCTGCTGATTGCTGATGACCATCCGCTGTACCGGGATGCACTGCGGGGAGCGTTATCGTTAACCCTGCCGGATCTCATTCTACGGGAAGCCGGCGATCTGACTACCACGGTCGATATCCTCGAAAAAGAAGATATCGACCTGCTTCTTCTCGATTTACATATGCCCGGCAGCCATGACATGTTTGGTCTGGTACACATCCGTAAACTTTATCCCGAGCTTCCTGTAGCCGTTGTCTCCGGTACAGAGGACGCTGCCATTATCTCTAAAATTGTCGGTGTAGGCGCGCTGGGATTTATTCCGAAAACAGCCAGTTCCGGCGATATCGCTAATGCTGTGCAGTCTATTCTTGACGGTGATATCTGGTTACCGGAATCGGTGAGTGAAAAGATTGAAGAGGTCGACGAAGCGTTTTCCGAACTGGCAGATAAAGTGGCGTCGTTAACACCTTCTCAGTACAAAGTGCTGTGTTACATGCGGGATGGTTTGCTGAATAAGCAAATTGGCTATAACCTGGATATCGCAGAGGCAACGGTGAAAGCACATGTCACCGCTATCTTTAAGAAGCTGGGTATTAACAACCGTACACAGGCGGTACTGATTGCCTCCCAGCTTGAGCTCGAGCCGCCGAAATAATTATCCGGCGGGACGTTTTTCCGTCAGAATAAACTCATGTTCCGGGTCTACAATAAAGCGCCCGTTCATGGCTTCTCTGCCAAACAACATAAGATAAGTCATTTCACGCCGGTCGGTGAGTGTTAACTGGATCCGCCAGGCTTCACCGGACATCACCACTTCCGTGTCGATAACATATCTGCGCTCCAGGGTTGCCGTGGAGCTTTTCACCTTCTTGCGGGCGACGACTTTCGCCTCACGGCGCACAATGCTGTCTACATTGTGAATGTCAGGATGAATATCGAAACTCACCCATAAATCGCCGTCACGGTCGAACTCGTCGATATTATCGACATGTAATGACGACGTTGCCGCCCCCGTATCGACCCGGATTGTCAGGTCGTTAATGGTCAGCTCGGGTAAATCACAATATTCCAGTGCACCTATCAAGCGTTTTTGTTGCTCTTGCATCAGTGTTCCTCTAACAAAGGTAGTCAACCTATGGTTGGGATTGTTCGGTTGTTACCAGGTTATCCTGTAGTAATTCTACGTGTTCAGCCACCGTGTCCGGTTGTTTGAAGTAGCCGATGTGATAAATCGCTTCGCCTTCCTGCGCCAGCGGAATATTCTGCTTACCTACAATTACACCATCCATAGGACTGTACATAATTTCCAGTACCTCACCGAAAGGATTGGAAATCGTCGCCAGCTTGTCACCTTTAACAATATGGTCACCTAACTGGGCGATATGATTCACCAGACCACTTTCCGGTGCCCGCACCCAGCCACTTTCTCTGGCAATAAAGCGCTTAATGTCGTGACCTTTACTGCGACTCTTGTTCAGCATGCCCACGTGGCGCATGGTGTTAATAATGCCTCTTACGCCGGCGCGGACAGAAAACTCGTCATAACGCAGTGCCTGGCCAGCCTCGTACAACAGAATTTTTACGCCATCTTCGCTGGCGGCCTGACGCAGACTGCCATCTCTCAAATCTGCGTTCAGTAATACCGGTACACCAAATGCTTTCGCCATTCCCAGCACTTCCGGATCATCCAGATTCGCGCGGATCTGCGGCAGATTACTGCGGTGTATGGCTCCGGTATGCAGGTCGATGCCGATATCACACTTACTCACCACTTCTTTAAAAAAGAGGTTCGCCAGACGGCCTGCCAGAGAGCCTTTTTTGCTGCCTGGAAAGCTGCGGTTCAGATCTCTGCGGTCAGGCAGGTAACGTGACTGGTTCAGTACACCGTACACATTCACCATAGGAACAGCGATAAGTGTTCCGCGAAGCCTTTCAATAGCTTTGGAATGAATAAGACGGCCCACAATTTCAATGCCATTCAGTTCATCACCGTGGATAGCCGCCGACACGAACATAGTCGGGCCGGGTCGTTTACCTCGTTTTACATAGACCGGAATACTCATGTTGGTAGCGGTATAAAGCGGCGGCATTTCAAGCTCAATCTTTTTGCTTTCGCCGGGCAGAATACGCTGACCACCAATTTCCAGTGCTTTTTCTGCCATTAACCTTTACCTCGTGTACGGGTGTTGCCCGGTTTTGCTGATTTGGCAATAAAGTCGATAATCATGCCCGCCACATCTTTTTTGGTGGCTGCTTCAATACCTTCCAGACCCGGTGACGAGTTTACTTCCATCACCACCGGTCCATGGTTAGAGCGGAGAATATCTACACCACAGCAATTCAGACCCATGGTCTTTGCCGCTGCAATAGCCGTTTTTCTTTCTTCCGGTGACAAGCGCACCAGACTGGCTGAGCCGCCCCGGTGCAGGTTAGAGCGGAATTCACCGGGCGCCGCCTGGCGTTTCATGGCCGCAACCACTTTATCACCGACAACGAAACAACGGATATCAGAGCCACCGGCTTCTTTGATGTATTCCTGGATCAGAATGCTGGCATTCAAACCCATAAAGGCCTCAATGATTGACTCTGCGGCTTTCTGGGTTTCCCCCAGTACCACGCCAATACCCTGAGTACCTTCCAGTAGTTTAATCACCACCGGTGCGCCACCCACGTTTTTAATCAGATCTTCAATGTTATCCGGATGATGGGCGAAGCCTGTTCGTGGCAAACCAATGCCTTTACGGGATAACAGCTGCAATGAACGTAATTTGTCCCGCGAACGGCTGATAGCAACCGATTCGTTAATACTGTAAGTCCCCATCATTTCGAACTGACGGACAACAGAGGTGCCGTAGAAACTGACTGATGCACCGATACGGGGGATAACCGCGTCATAGAACGGCAACCGCTTACCTTTGTACCTTACTGAAGGCCTGGCACTGGTAATATCCATGTAGCAGTGCATGGTGTCGATAATATCGACTTCGTGGCCTTTCTCTCTGCCTGCTTCCAGTAGCCGGCGGGTGGAGTAAAGTTTAGGATTGCGGGACAGAATTGCGATACGCATAATTTTTATTACACCTGTAATGGTAGAATAAGGGCTGCTGCATCCGGCGAACAGGTGCGGATGAAAACACAGACAGACCAAAGCTTTAGTTGATAATATAATACGAACCGGACATAAGAGGTGATATAATTTTGCCTCTTTGTCATTTTCATTTTTTGTCGTGTCGATAACTCAGTATAGGGAACCCGGTCAGGGGTTGTCCGGTTTACTTTTTTCCGGTTTTTGTGCCCCCGCAAACGCGACAATTAACATCTGTTCAGGAACTTACCATGCAGTGGTTGGAACAAGTGACGCGCTGGCTGGAAACTTACCAGACCAACGTGATTTGGACAGCGGTCATGCTGTTGCTTTATTTGCTGATGACCCGTTTTGCCATCCCCCGTCTCGAAAAGAATGTAGAAAAGAGTAAACTCAAATCTTCCAGTGCGCTGAAAGGGTTGTTTACTGCCAGAATTTTAAGTGCCACTGTCACCCTAGCGTTAATACTGATTGCCTGGGGTGTGGATATTTCCGGCCTGCTGGTGCTGTCTACGTCAATTCTTACCTTACTGGGTGTTGCCCTGTTCGCGAACTGGTCGCTGATCAGTAACGTTACCGCATACTTTATTCTGCTGACGAATGTGACATACCGGCGGGGGAACTATGTGCGTATTCTCGATGGCGACAACTTCATTGAAGGTTACATAGCCGACATCAATTTGTTCAACACCCGTCTGGTCACGCAGGATCGCGAAACGGTGCTGTATCCGAATAACCTTATTCTTACCCGGCCTGTTCTGGTTAATCCCAAGGGGCGCTGGGGAACATTAGGCAAGGTCACTGCCGCTAACGGTACGAACGTGCAATCAGCAGACAGCCAGACGCCGGTACAGCCTGTTCCGGCCACTTCACCCGTTCAGGGCGAGGGGCAAAGCCCGCCCAAAGCGTAAATTTCTTCTCCGGAGCCAGCCGGCAATCTACTGCTGCCGTGGCTCCCTGCGGCTATCTTTTATATGCCGGGTCAAACTTTGTAATAACGCTCTCAGTTTGGCTGGTTTTAAAGGCTTGGTGAGGTAGTTCACGCCCTGTTCTTTACACTGTGCAATCAGACTTTCTTCATGATTGGCCGTGACAAGAGATGCCGGCACGACGATATTCAGATGCCGGCGGATAGCCTCAATCAGGTCCAGCCCGTTCTGGCCCGGTCCTAACTGATAATCCATTAACAGAATTTGCGGCGAGAATATATCTGCCTGACGTATCGCGTCGTCCCAGTTATTCGCCAGCACGACTGTGACTCCCCATTTTTCCAGTAAGGTTTGAAGTGCATCCAGGTTCTCCTGCTGATCATCTACGCACAATACACGGACCCCTCTGAAGGTTGAAGAACGGCTCAGTTTGGTTGGATCAGTCTGACGGCGGGGCGACGCCTGGCCCATGGTCAGGGTGAAACAACTGCCTTTGCCCGGCACTGAGGTCACCTGTATTTTACTTTGCATCTGCTGACTGAGTCTGCGTACCACTCCCAGACCCAGGCCAACACCGTGTTCAGCGGATTCGTGGGTACGGTAAAAGTCACTGAAAATCATGCCCTGTTGCTCAGACGAGATACCGATACCCGTGTCCCTGACTTCAATCAGCACACGATCGCCCCTGGGACGTACGGTGAGCAGTACCTTACCGGATTCTGTATACTTCACTGCATTTGACAGCAAGTTTTGCACAATACGGTACAAGAAGGTTTTGTCGCCGAGTACCCAGCAGTCCCGGATCCTGGCCCGTAACTGAAGACCTTTCTCCCTGGCCCGCATACCCATTTCGTCGGTTAACTGAGACAACAGGGCGGGAAGGTGTACGGCTTCCACAGAAGGTTTCAGTTCGCCCTGATCCAGACGGGATATGTCGAGCAGGGTGCCGATAAGCGCTTCACTGGAGGTGACTGAATGATTCAGCTTCGTAACGATATCTTTCACCGGTGCAGAAAGTTCAGCTTCTTCGAGCGCGGTCACATAAAGCTTCGCCGCATTAAGTGGCTGCAAAACATCATGACTGGCCAGCGCCAGAAAACGGGTTTTGCTGGCGTTAGCATCTTCTGCCGCTTTTCTTGCGCGGATAAGTTCTTTTTCAGCTTCAGAGCGACGCTCTATTTCCAGTCTCAATTCGGCATTGATGGAGTGTACTTCTTCCGTGCGCTTTTTAATTCTGGCTTCCAGGTTGATGTTCGATTCTTCCAGCGCCTGCTGAATTTCGATGTGACCGGTGATGTCATTGAAACTGGTTACAAAGCCGCCGCCGGGTAACGGGTTGCCGACCATTTCAATCACACGGCCATCACTGCGCTGGCGGGTAAACCGGTGAGGCGTACCGGAGCGTAAATGTTCCAGCCGTTTTTCTATCTGGATTTCCACATCACCGGCACCGAACTCACCTTTCTCTGCGTTATACCGCACCAGCTTTTCAATCGGTGTACCCACTGCCAGCATGCCGTCAGGATAGTTATATAAAGCGGTATAGCGTTTATTCCAGGCAACCAGATTCAGGTGCTTGTCTATCACACTGATCCCCTGATCCATATTCTCCAGCGAAGTGAGCAGGGCAGTCATGTTGAACTGCATAGCCTGAGTCGTATCGTCGAAGAAGTTAATGATTTCGGTAAAATCCAGCTTCTTTCCTTTCAGGATGGAGTCGATTAACGCTTTAGCACTGGATGCACCGATTACACCGCCTAGTGCCCGTTCGGAAAAGGCCATAAAAGATTCATCGGGCGTTTCGTCACGGTTAATTTTGCAGTGATTCAGTTGCTGATATTCTTCCACCAGTTGCTCACACCGGCCGCTGCCCATAAACGTGGACAGCAGAGTAATGAGGTCAGCAATGGTCACATGGGTGTTGTGCCGGCGGTTCGATGCCGTTCTGTTATCTGCCGGAGAAACGAAGGCTTCCGCCTGGATCCGGTCAACTAATCTTGCAGGAGCAAAAAGCGAGAAGCCGATGTAGGCAGCAAAATTTGCAGCAAGGCTGATTAGTGCTCCCTGGCTGATTTGTTCGTTTTGCTGCAATGTGGTCGCGCTGTCATTCACCAGCGGCAGCACCAGCCAGAGTACCCAGGTAACCAGTCCGGCAACCAGACCGGCATACACACCATGAGCATGAGCACGTTTCCAGTAAAGCCCGCCAACAATGGCAGGAATGAGCTGGATCACCAGTGAAAAGGCAATCAGACCGATGGAGTGTAGCGAACGGCTATTGGTCATTTGCTGGTGGTACAGAAAAGCCAGCAACAGAATAAGGCCAATGACAATACGCCGGATCAGCCGGATACGCCGGCCATAATCTTTATTGCCCGGGTTACTGTGTTTGGTTAGCAGAACCCGCGGCAGGATCACGTCGTTTGTCAGCATGGTACTTAAGGTCAGTGTGGCGACGATGATCATGGCGGTGGCGGCCGACAGCCCGCCAATAAAGACAATGATCTGCAACAGCGCTGACTCCGAGTAAATTGCCATGCTCAGTACATAGGTATCGGGCTCCACATTCTGCCCTGCAAATATGGCATTACCGGCAATGGCGATGACCGGAATGACTGCGGCGGTGATCCCCAGATACAGGGGAAAAAGCCAGCGTGCTGTTTTCAGGTGCCCCAGGCTCAGGTTATCTATAATTGCCACGTGGAACTGTCTTGGCAGGCACACTACCGCCGCGGCGGCCATGATTGTCTGGGATATAAAGGAGTAAGAGCCGAACTGCGACAGGGCTTCGTCGCTGAAAAAAGTATTGAACTGCTCAGGATTATCAGTGGCTTGCCAGGCGCTGTAACCCACAATGGCCACCAGCACCAGCGCGGTCAGTTTGATACTGGATTCGAACGAAATGGCCAGCATCAACCCCCGGCGGTACTCTGTGACATCGGTTTGTTTTGTGCCGAAATAAATCGCAAAAATAGCGATGAACAGGGTCGCCACAATAATGATGAAGTGGCTGTTCGGTTGCTGCGTCAGTAGCTGAAATGTTGAACCGATGGCCTTAAGTTGCAGTGCGATATAAGGAATGGTCGCCAGCAGTGCAATAAGTGTTACCAACAGCGCCACACCCTGACGTTTGCCGTAGCGCGAGGCAATAAAGTCGGCAATGGTATTGATGTGCTGCTTTTTACTGACCAGCGTCATTTTATAAATAAACTTATAGCCCAGCACGTAAACCAGTACCGGCCCTAAAAGAATAGGCAGATATATCCAGGTGTCACGACTGGCAGATCCGACCGCACCAAAGAATGTCCAGGCGGTGCAGTAAATGGCCAGTGCAAGGGAATAGATAGCGGGATGGGACGTCAGCCAGCGTGCGGTGGGGGAGTTTTTGTCTCCCCAACTGGCAATATAAAAGAGAAAAAACAGATAAACCAGTGCAAGTGAAACCCAGGCGAATGTCATAGTTTTATATACATCCTTTTAACATGTCTGTATGTATTATACTCACTCTATAATCCTCCTACCTACGACCATGGTCTCATTCCTCGAAAGCCAAGCCGCGACTAGAGTATAGAAAAAGCGAGACCTGACAGGGTTTTTGCGTGGTTTTTGACAAAAGTAAACAGAAAAAAGATTACTGAGGCCACACAAAAATCCGGTCGTTAGATAAATGTAAAAATAAAACATCCACTTAACCTGGCATGAGGACGGAAAGATGGCATTTAGAAATGAAGACGACAAGCAGGCGTACTGGAAGGAGAACCTCTCCCTCCTCGCCAAATTGTTGGTGATTTGGTTTGTTGTGTCATTTGGCGCAGGCATCATTTTTGCCGATGCACTTAACCAGATCCAATTCTTTGGATTCAAACTGGGCTTCTGGTTTGCACAACAAGGTTCCATTTATGTATTCGTAGTACTTATTTTTGTTTATATGGCAAAGATGAATGCACTGGATAAAAAATACGGCGTAGACGAGGAGTAGGCCCATGGATGTTCAATTACTGACCTTTATCATCGTCGGCGCATCTTTCGCCCTGTATATCGCTATTGCGATTTGGGCCCGTGCCGGTTCAACTAACGACTTTTACGTAGCAGGTGGTGGTGTACCCCCTGTCATGAATGGTATGGCGACAGCCGCTGACTGGATGTCTGCTGCCTCATTCATTTCCATGGCCGGTTTGATTTCCTTTATGGGATACGACGGTGCCGTTTACCTGATGGGCTGGACCGGTGGATACGTACTGCTGGCACTTTGTTTAGCACCTTACCTGCGTAAATTCGGTAAGTTCACTGTACCGGATTTCATCGGTGACCGCTACTACTCGCAGACTGCCCGTACCGTGGCGGTATTCTGTGCCATCTTCGTTTGCTTTACTTATGTAGCAGGCCAGATGCGCGGCGTGGGTGTGGTATTCAGCCGCTTCCTCGAAGTAGATATCGTAACTGGCGTGGTTATTGGTATGGCAATCGTATTCTTCTACACCGTACTGGGTGGAATGAAAGGCATTACCTATACACAGGTTGCTCAGTACTGCGTTCTGATTTTCGCTTACCTTGTACCTTGTGTGTTCATCTCCATGATGGTTACCGGTCATATCCTGCCACAAACTGCATTTGGCGCCACACTGGCCGACGGGTCGGGGATATATATGCTGGAGAAACTCGATAGTCTCTCGGTGGAGCTGGGCTTTAATGAGTATACCAGCGGCACTAAGAGTACCATTGATGTGTTCTTTATCACCTTCGCCCTGATGGTGGGTACAGCCGGTCTGCCACACGTTATTGTTCGCTTCTTTACCGTACCTAAAGTACGTGATGCCCGTAAATCCGCTGGCTGGGCGCTGTTGTTCATCGCCATCCTGTATACCACTGCGCCGGCACTGGCTTCCTTCGGTCGTGTAAACATGATTGAAACCATCAACGGTCCTGATATGGCGGGTAC
>Ga0209452_1000270_pt1 | contig 12967 bp, 10 predicted proteins | sample WorMetimpBELIZE1_FD_187388 | JGI IMG/M metagenome (GOLD analysis project Ga0209452, IMG submission 187388) | Marine gutless worms symbiont microbial communities from Max Planck institute for Marine Microbiology, Germany - Olavius imperfectus... | ecosystem: Host-associated > Annelida > Digestive... | reverse complement strand
AGTGGCGGCGAACCCGGTACGCAGAAAAACGCGTTATTTTCTGTGCCGGAACGTATATTTGTTAATGCCGGTAACCTGGTGATTGCCGGTCAGAATCTGCATAACGCTAAAATTACCACCAAGCAGGAAAACAATAACTGGATGCTGGATATCAACGCCACGGAAGCCAGAGCGACGGTGAATTTGTATGATGACTGGCTGGCGCGGGGCGTTGCCGTTGAAGCTGATTATATCCGTTTTGAAAGTTGGGAATCAGAAGATGAAGGCGTGGCCCATAACTGGGATGCGAATACGTTACCGCCGGTCTACTTCCACTGTAAACAATGCATATTCCTCGACAAAGATTTAGGCGAGGTAACACTGGATGTGGCGAAAGCGACGTCTGGTCTGGATATCCGGCAACTTAGTGCAGTGAGTAAGCATGGCAAGTTTTCGGCAAAAGGAAAATGGGTCTTTGACGGCGACGACAACAACACTTTACTGGGTGGTTCGCTGGAAAGTGATGATGTGGGCATGATGTTGAAAAACTGGGGCGTCGACAGCGGCATTAAAGACTCAGGCGCCAGAATGAACTTTGATTTAAGCTGGGCAAAATCCCCCATGGATTTTAGTGCAGAAACCCTGACAGGCGATGTAAAGTGGTCTTTGTCAGACGGTTACCTCAGTGAAGTCAGTGATAAAGGCTCCCGTATTTTTACCCTTTTCAGTCTGAATTCACTGGTGCGTAAACTGAGCCTGGATTTCCGTGATGTGTTCGCGAAGGGCTTCTTTTATGATGATATGAGCGGTACCTTGTCCATCGCTGACGGCAAAGCGTATACCGGCGATACTGTAATTGATGGCGGTGCCGGTGAGATCAATATCAAAGGTTATACGGATCTGGTGGAAAACCAGCTGAATTACAATGTGGTGTTTTCGCCTAACGTCACCGGCAACCTGCCTATCCTGGTGTACTTCCTTGCCACGCCGCCAACCGCACTGGCTGCACTGGCACTTGACCAGGTGTTAACATCAGCGAAAGTCATATCAAATGTGAACTACCATGTTACCGGCAGCTTAAGTGAACCGGTATTTGAAGAGGTGGGCAGGGACAGCAAAGAAGTTGCACTGCCTGCGAAAAACCGGCCGGCAACATCGCCGGATGATCCCATCACAGACCAGGACATGGAGCGTATCAAACTGGAGGTAAACAATGGTTAATGTAGTCGCGGTACAGATGACATCCGGACCGGATGTCGAAGCGAACTTACAGTTTGTTGAATCTCAACTTGCGTTACTGCCAGACCCTGACGAAGTGACCAGCCTGGTTGTATTGCCTGAGTGTTTCGCCTGTTTCGGCACCCGTGACGGTACATTACTGACGATCGCAGAAGCAAAAGGTGAAGGCAAAATTCAACAGGCACTCAGTGCTATGGCGGCAAAATACCGGTGCTATCTGGCGGGTGGCACTATTCCGCTCAAAACCTCTGAGGAAAACCTGTTTACAGCTTCCTGCCTGTTTTATTCGCCGGATGGCGAACTGATAACCGAATACCAGAAGATTCACCTTTTCGATGTGGCGGTAAATGATCGCACCGGTACCTATCTGGAATCTAAATATACGAAACCCGGCAGCCGGGTGGTAGTTGTGGATACAGAGGTCGGGCGTATTGGTCTGGCAGTATGTTATGATGTGCGCTTTCCCGGCTTATTTACGGCAATGGGAGACATCGATATTCTGGTTTTGCCTGCTGCTTTTACGCAGCGTACCGGCGAAGCACACTGGGAAGTGCTTTTGCGTAGCCGGGCAATTGAAAAACAGTGTTTTGTGGCTGGCGCAAATCAAACCGGCATTCATGCCAACCAGCGCGAAACTTACGGTCACAGTATGGTGATTTCTCCCTGGGGGGATGTTCTGGCCTGCGAGCCTGAACAGACCGGGCTGGTAAGTGCTAAAATAGACATTAACGATCGGGTGAAGTTGAAGGCGAATATGCCTGTCAGCCAACATAACCGGTTCAGGAGCCAACTTGTTTAATAACGTAAAAACGCATCTGCTTACAGACTCAGGCCTTGATTTGTCATCGCTGGAAAAAGCGCTGGGTGAAATTTATCACCATGACAATGACTATGCTGACCTGTATTTTCAGTCCAGCCAGCATGAAAGCTGGGTGCTGGAAGACGGCATCATCAAAGACGGCAGCTACAACATCGAACGCGGTGTGGGTGTGCGTGCAGTCAGTGGTGAAAAAACAGGTTTTGCATACTCTGACGACATCAATGAAACGGCTCTGCTGGACGCCTGCCGCGCAGCCCGCACGATTGCTCCTTCCGGTGGTAAACATCATGTTCAGTCACTGGAAACCGGCAGCTATATCACCCGTTACAAAGACAACAATCCCTTGCTTGCCATGCAGGACGCTGAAAAAATTGCGCTGTTAAAATCGGTGGACGCTTACATCCGTCAAAAAGAGCCCGGTATTAATCAGGTGGTAGTGAGCTTAAGCGGTGTATATGAAGAAGTACTGGTAGCTGCGACTGACGGCACCCTGGCGGCAGATATTCGTCCGCTGGTGCGTCTGAACTGCTCAGTACTGATGGAAAAAGGCGATCGCAGGGAGCGTGGCAGTGCCGGCGCCGGCGGACGCCACTCATATGACTTCTTCACCACAGATAAAGACGGCCGGCCTTATTACGAAACCCTGGCCGATGAAGCACTGCACATGGCGCGGGTGAATATGGAAGCGATCGCCAGCCCTGCCGGGACCATGCCGGTGGTGTTAGGTAACGGCTGGCCGGGTGTGCTTCTGCATGAAGCGGTAGGCCATGGTCTGGAAGGTGACTTCAACCGTAAAGGTGCATCTACTTTCAGCGGCCGTATAGGCGAGCGTGTAGCTGCCAAAGGGGTCACAGTGGTAGATGACGGCACAATGGCTGACCGCCGTGGCTCTCTTTCTATAGATGATGAGGGCACGCCGTCAGCACATAACGTGCTGATTGAAGACGGCATCCTGAAAGGTTACATGCAAGATAAAATGAATGCCCGTTTGATGGGTGTGAGCCCAACCGGAAACGGACGCCGTGAGTCATTCGCGCACTTACCCATGCCACGTATGACCAATACGTACATGATGGCCGGTGAGCACGACCCGCAGGAGATCATTGCGTCAATCGACAAAGGTATTTACGCACCGAACTTCGCCGGTGGTCAGGTAGATATCACGTCCGGTAAGTTTGTATTTTCCAGCGCAGAGGCTTATCTGATTGAGAACGGTAAAATTACTGCACCGGTAAAAGGCGCTACCCTCATTGGCAATGGCCCTGAAGTCATGCAGAAAATTTCCATGATTGGTAATGATGTGGCGCTGGATCGCGGTGTCGGTGTGTGCGGTAAAGATGGTCAGTCCGTGCCGGTAGGCGTCGGTCAGCCAACGCTGAAGGTGGATGAACTCACCGTAGGTGGTACTGCATAAAGTATATTGAGGCAAGGCTATAACCTTGCCTCGGTTTATCAGCGACGGTATCTGCGAAACAGCAAAATACCGCAGGAAATTAAAGCTAGCGCGCCAGTTCCCGGTTCAGTTACTGGAGTAGGGTTAACTGGCGGAGGAGCGATTAGTAACGCAGTGTCTATCGAAAACGATAAATCTGTAAAATCGTAATCACCACCAACAACATCTTCAAAAGTAAATATAGTTTTATCGTTTCCAGTAAACGATAAAATCATATCATCGCTGTCTGAGTCTGCATCCGGTCCATCTGGGTTAGCTTCCTCGAAAGAGAAGAGTGTTAGCGAATTAAAGCCGTTAGTGTACAACATAAAACCGAGTTCAGTACCCGCTTCGACACTAAACGAATTCTGACTACCGATTGCATCAATGTTGTCATTAAAGACCACAGTAGATGAAGTTATAGCGGCATCTATCCAGTCACTGCTTCCGACAGTAAATGAACTTAAATCGGCCATGTCATAAAAGGCAAAAATACCGTTGTAGGTCCCTGTATCCCGCAAAAAAGTAAAAGTGAGATCTATCGTGCCCGCGCCACCAACAAAGAAACTACTTGCATCAGTTTCATAGACTGGATTATTCATTCCCTCAAGCGTCAGTAACGTCTCCACATCAGTGTAATACGGTATAGTACCCGGCGTTGATGGAACTGACGGGTCACTCCTGTAATGTAAAACGGTGGCATTGCTGAGAGATGACACGAGTATACCTGCACCAACAAGCGTAAAAAGTATTAGTTGCTTCATTTGTAAGTCCTTGAATGATATATAAACTCATACGTTTATCCTTCCGTGTTACAAGCTGAAAAAGGACGTAAAACTAAACGCAAGAATGGGACCAGTGAATGTACATGCCTGAATCTGTTTAAGTATTTGAAAGCGCATGAAATGAACAAATTACGTTAGGTAAAAAGGTCGACACAAAAATAGTAGTATGTATTTCTCGAATCATGAAAGTAGACTTATAACCAGGTATAAAAAAGGCCGGATAACCGGCCTGTTCTATTATTCGTGAATCACTTCTTTTAAGTACTGAAATAACTCGCGGAAGGCTTTTGGCGGTGCGTTGTTTTCCCGCTCTTTCCTGATTTGACGGTGGAACTGCCGCAGTTTCTGGCGATCCAGGGCAGGATGCTCTTCCATCAGGCGTTGTATGGCGTCATCACCCTCATTAATTACCGCTTCTCTGGCTTTTTCCAGCGCGTGAAACGCGGCATTGCTGGCCTGGTGTGCGTGCGTCAATTTTGCCAGCGCAGCTTCAATATCGCTGGTATCCCGGCTGCGCATTAATTTGCCGATAAACTGAAGCTGACGTCTGAAACCATCTTTTTTGCGGTTAATATTCCGCGCCAGCATCACTGCGTCTTCCAGTTCTTCGTCCATTGGAATGGTGGCAAGGTGGGCCGGCGTTAAGTTAACCAGGTCTTCTCCGAGCTTCTGACGTTCAGCAGACAGACGCTTCAGTTCGGATTTACTGATTAATTCACTCTCATCATCCTGATCAATTTCATTAAATAAGTTTTCTTCATCAGAATGGTGGTTGTTATCGCTCATTTGGCACTCATAAATGTTACACTGCAGTATTCGGTTATTGTGACATACAGACGGAAATAGCGAAACTCACTATGCAAATTGAAAAGCAAATTGCGGAAATTCAGAATGTCGTAGACGACGTTCTTAAAATGGCGCTGAAAAAAGGCGCGACGCAGGCCGAGGCCAGTATGTCGAAAGTGCAGGGGATTGCTGTGTCATCCCGCATGTGCGATGTAGAAAATGTGGAATTTAATAACGACGGTGGTCTGGGGATCAGCGTTTATGTCGGTAAGCATAAGGGCAGTGCGTCTACAGCGGATCTGAGTAAGGAAGCGCTGGCACTGACGGTAGAAAAAGCGGTGGATATTGCCCGTTATACCAGTGAAGACCCGTGCACTGGCCTGGCAGACAAAGAACTGATTGCCACTGAATTTCCTGATTTAGAATTGTATCACCCCATTGAGCTGGACCCGCAAAAAGGCATTGAGATTGCCATTGAAGCTGAGCGGGCCGCCATGGCATACGACAAACGCATTACCAACTCAGACGGCGCATCTTATAACGCAAACCTGGGGATGCGGGTGTACGGTAATACCCATGGTATCAACGCCGGCTATCCGAGCAGTCGTTACAGCGTGAGCTGCATGATGATCGGCTCTGAAAATGGTGATATGCAACGGGACTACGCCTATACAGTAAACCGTCAGGCGCATTTGCTTAAACCTGCTGCAGAAGTGGGCCGTGAAGCTGCTGAGGCAACTGTCGCCCGTCTGGGAGCCCGCAAAATTGCCACTGGCAAAGTACCGGTTATGTTGCATAAGGACGTTGCCAGTTCATTATTCGGCCATTATGTCAGTGCCATCAGCGGTGGCAGCCTGTACCGCCGTTCTTCATTCCTGCTGGATAAGCTGGGCGAACAGGTTTTCCCTCAATGGCTGAACATTGAAGAAAAACCCCATTTGAAATCAGGGCTGGCCAGTTCCAGCTTTGATGCTGAAGGGGTGGCAACACAAGACATGACGATTGTGGAGAACGGTTGTTTATCTCACTATCTCTACACGACCTATTCAGCACGCAAACTGGGTGTTATTTCAAACGGTCACGCTGGCGGTATCCACAACTGGATTGTGGGGGACACCGGGCAGTCAGATGCTGAGATGCTCAAAGAAATGGGCACCGGTTTACTGGTTACAGAGCTAATGGGGCAGGGTGTAAACACCGTAACAGGCGATTATTCCCGTGGTGCTGCCGGCTTCTGGGTTGAAAACGGTATTATCCAGTATCCGGTTCACGAAGTGACCATTGCCGGTAATCTGAAAGATATGTTTATGAACATTGCTGCCATCGGCGCCGAACGCGAGCTTCGCGGCGGTGTTCAAACCGGCTCAGTGCTGATTGGTGAAATGCGTATAGCCGGCAGCTGATTGCCGGCTTCAATCAAATAGCCGTATCAGAAACATCAGACACAAAAAATGCAGCCAGAGGCTGCATTTTTTTCATCTGTGGAATGTGAAAGCTAATGCCCGGCGGGCTATCAGCTGTCTACAGAACCGCAGAAACGGTAACCTTCACCGTGGATGGTTACAATCAACTCTTCATCGCTCGGCTCGGATTCGAAGTGTTTACGGATCCGGCGGATGGTTACGTCAACAGTACGGTCGTTCGGGCGTAGTTCACGGCCTGTCATTTCCATAATTAGCTGTTCACGGGTAAGAATTTTGCCAGGGTTGCTCAGGAACAGGTGCAGTGCACGGAATTCAGAGCGTGGAAGACGGAATTCCGTGCTGCTTGGTGAGATCAGTGAGCGGCTGTCGCCATCCAGAATCCAGCCGTTGAAGCTGACGCGGCTTGGTAAGTCGTCGTCTTCTGCAGAACTGGTAGTGCGTGCAAGCAGGTTGCGGGCACGGATAGTCAGTTCACGTGGATTGAAAGGTTTAGTCAGATAATCATCTGCACCGATTTCCAGACCCAGAATACGGTCTACATCGTTGTCACGGCCAGTCAGGAAAATCAGACCTACATTCTTACGGTCGCGTACTTCACGCGCCAGAATCAGACCATTTTTGCCCGGCAGGTTAATATCCATGATAACCAGGTTAATAGAGTGATTTTCGAAGAAATCATGCATCTGATCGCCATTCTCGGCCTCAAACACATTGTAGCCTTCAGCTTCGAATAAGCTCTTTAGTGTGGTACGCGTTACCACTTCGTCTTCAACAATTAATATATTTGGCGTCTGCATGGTGTTTTACACTCTTCTACAATCGATTAAGCTAGCTCTGACAATTCTAATATCCGGGTGACTATTTTAAAAGCGTTTATCGGATAACTTGTCAACGGTATAAGGATTTGTACAAAATTTACAAGGGCTTATTCACCTTTTAACGGTAAATTTCCGGTTTCAGAGCTTTCGACAGGGAAAATGATAATAAATTCCACGCCGTTTCCTTCTTCACTGGTAATTGAGATGGTGCCGTTCAGTGCCTGTGTTACCAGGTTGTAGACCAGATGCATACCCAGTCCGGAACCACCTTGCCCCCGCTTAGTTGTAACAAACGGGTCAAAGATACGTTTGCGGATATCATTCGATATGCCTTTTCCGTTATCTTTGTAAATTAATTTCATTTTTGTCGGTGTCATCATTTCCGCAATGATGTCTATTTCACCGTGTTCTATATGCTCAAAGCCGTGTATGACAGAATTCATGATCAGATTTATTATTATCTGATTGATAGGGCCGGCTTTGGTCTCCACTGATAACGTCGGATCGCAGTCTACGCGAATATCATGATGGAGCTTTTTTAATCTGGGACGTAAGGATAACAGTATCTCATTAACCAGCTGTGCAAAGCAAAATCTGCGGTTACTTTCTGAAGACTGGTCTACCGCAACCTGTTTGAAGCTGGAAATCAGCTCTGCTGCACGGTTAAGGTTCCGGTAGATGATATTCAGGTTTTCCTGACTCTCATTTAAGAACCTGGCCATTGTACTGGCTTTTAGCGTTTTACTCTCGAATTCTTTTTGAATGATGTGCAATCTGTCCAGCATCATGGTGGAAGCCGTAACACCAAGACCAATTGGTGTGTTAACTTCGTGGGCCACACCGGCAACCATATCTCCAAGTGACGCCATTTTTTCGTTCTGAACGATTTGTCGTTGAAACTGGTGTAACTTCTCCAGTGTCTGGATTAACTCCTGGTTGGCATCTTTAAGCGCGTTCGTGCGCTGGCTCACCATATCTTCCAGGCTGGCATTCAGTTTACGGTGCTGCTCCTCCGCCATTTTTTGTTTTTGCATGTATTCCTGGATACGACTCAGCATTACGTTAATCGATTCAGATAAATACGCCAGCTCTCTGATATTGCCGGGTTCAGCACGGGCGGAGTAATCTCTTTGCCGGGACGTTTTACTGAGAAAATCTCCCAGACGCTGGATAGGCGCAGTAATGAGCTTTTGCATTTTGAGAGAAACAATAAAGCAGATCACCAGCATCAGAATAATGACGGTGACAGACGTCAAAATGGACTGCTGGATTTTTTCATTCAGACGATGTGTGGACACCTGAATATAGATGTACCCCGCCGTTGAGGCATCTTCATTCTCGATGGCACGTGCAATTTCAACGATTTCGTTTGAGTAAACCGGACGAAAATAATTACTGACAGAGGACTCTTTCGAACTGGTGCGGGTTTCGCCTTCTTTGGTGTAGTTTGCCACCATTCTGAGCTGACCGGATATATCCTGCTGGTAAATATGCACGTTGAGCAAATCAGGAGAAACCGCCAGGTTTTTAAGTTTATTACCCAGTAACCGTTTATCTCTGTCTGATTGTACTTTAAGAAGGTCGTCTTTAAACAGGGCGGCGAGTAAGTCAATAAAGATAGTGACATCTTCGCGCTGTGCTTCGCGGTAATGATTCACCTGGTTGTAGCCGGACAGACCCGCAGATACAAGCAAAGACGCTGTGGCGATGGCCATAACCATCCACAAAAACAAACTACGTATTGATAGCTGCACAGCGTGCTGACTCATTAAACAGTGTCTTATTCTAAGCGCGTCCCTTCACTCAATAGTGGCTTATAGTTGCGTAAAAATAAAGCAACATCCGTGATTTATTCCTTTAAATCATCGTCCTGTAGAGTGCGAGGTAAGATTCTGCTGACGCTTCCCAGGTGAAACGGGTTTGCATGCCACGGATTTGCATTTCTCTGAACTGCACCGGGTGTTCATAGTAGAACAACAGGGCACGGCGGATACACGCCAGCAGCGCCTCCGGTGTAGGGGCATCAAAAACAAAGCCTGTTGCGTTTTCTTTATCCTGACACTGATCAATGACAGTGTCTTTCAGGCCACCCACTGAACGCACGATGGGTAATGTTCCGTAGGCAAGGCTGTACATCTGATTCAGGCCACAAGGCTCGAACTGGGATGGCATCAGGAAGAAATCCGCGCCGGCTTCCACAAGGTGGGCGTGGTGGGTACTGAAACCGTTTATAAAGGCAAATTGTTGAGGATGATTCTGGGCAAACTCATCCAGATCCATACAAACTGTGGGATCACCGGTGCCGACAATGACCATCTGTACGTTGTGGTGCATCAAATCCTGCAAAATAGGGACAAGGTAACCGAAGCCTTTCTGTTCTGTTAAACGGCACACCATGCCCAGCAGCGGCACATCGGGATTTTGAGGTAAATGGCTGAGTTCCTGTAACGCCAGTTTGCAGGTTTTCTTATCGTGTAAGGTGTCGGCAGAATAATTTTGCGGCAGATAGGTGTCGTCCTGCGGATTCCATTGCCCGTAATCACAACCGTTCAGAATACCCGACAAATCTTGCTGGCGCATGACCAGGCGGTCGTGCAGGCCGTGTGAGCCCAGGTCTGTAAGCAACTCTTTTGCGTAATTCGGACTGACAGTTGTTACCTTGGTGGCGAATTCGATGCCCGACTGCAACATATTGATGTAGCCGCCGTGGATCTGAGACAAAATCGCAGGGTGATGGCGAAGATAAGGAATGTCGTCCAGTTTGTGCACGCCCTGAAAGGCTGCATTGTGAATAGTAAAAACCGTCTTCGTCTGATTGAAGTAGCCGGACTGATCAAAGCGCAACAGAAATGGCAGCATGGCCGTGTGCCAGTCGTGGCAGTGGATAATATCAGGCTGAATACTCAGAGCCTGCAATGCATTCAACGCTGCTCCGCAAAAGAAGCTGAAGCGTTCAGCATTGTCCTGGTAGGCTTCATAGGTACTGCTGTATAAACCGTCGCGGGCGAAATATTCAGGATAGTCAATAAAGTAGATATTGAGTCCCTGCCAAGACAACTGTTTGATGTTGTAGTGGTATACCTTACCTTCGGCAAATAATGTCTGTTGTGCACAGGCATCGGCGAGTTTATATTCGTCCGCAATCGCCTTGTAATAGGGCATGATGATGCTGATTTGTTCACCGGCATCCAGTAAAGCCAGAGGCAATGCCTTTCCTACGTCGGCAAGTCCTCCTGTTTTGACTAAATCTTCCACTTCTGAAATGGCGAAAACAATATTCACAACAAGACTCCCGACAACCTCAAAGCAATGGCGCTGCTTTGTATACCAAACAGTTAAATCAACACCGGTTATGTGATGGTAAACGTTACCACACAGTTCAAAATCTGCCTATCCGCAAATACTCAAATACAATGAAAAGCGGGAATCCTGCGCCACCGTGTGGGTTTGCGGAAAAATATCACCAAGCAGTCCGGGGTAGGGTAAGAACCGGTTGGCAACCATTTGTAATGTGCCTTTTGAGTTCAGGCAGCGGCGGCTGTCTTCAATAAACCGGCGGGTCACTGTGTAATCTGTTTTTACGCCGGTATGAAACGGCGGGTTGGTGACAATGTGTGAGAAAGATTTGTTCACGCCATGCAAGCCGTCTGATGCAATCAGTGTTGCTGACTGCTGATTTGCGGCCAGCGTTCTGGCACTGCAATAAATGGCAAGGGCACTGACATCCAGCAATGTCATATCCAGATGGGGAAAGCGACGGAGCAAATGTGCACCGATAACACCGGCACCACAGGCAAAATCCAGTACTTTACCCTGTAAACGGTCAGATCCTTTGTCCAGCAGCATACGGGTACCGTCATCCAGTTCACCGTGACTGAACACGCCGGGCATGGAAACGACTTCCCATTGGATCCCCTGAACCTCGAATTCTGATTCGTCAATCCAGTCCCCCGGCTTAAACGCTGTTCCCGCTTTCTCAGGCATCACCGTAACCAGACTACAATGCCTTGCTGAGTCTACTTTCTGTGACGGACCGGTCTTTTCAATCAGCTTGCCGATACTCTTAATGCCACCTTTATTTTCACCCACAATGTGAATGCGGCCGCCTTCCTGCAACACAGAGACAGCCATGGCCAGCAACATCTGCATGTGCGCTTTTGATTTAGGCATATAAATCAGAATGTCAGAAAAACAGGTTTCTGCCGGAATGAACGGGGCAAACAGATGGCGGTGAGCGCCGGTCTTTTGTTCAATGCAAAAGCCGGTCTCAGAATGACTGACATCGCGGCTGTCGAACTCACAGCAGGGGATCACCCGCACACTTTCACTGAAAATGTCGAAGTACTGGTGAAGAAAGGTCACAGGTCTGTGATCTATCTGATCGGCAAAATACGCGTCGGCAGGGTTGATAATCAACCAGTTACCTTCTTCAAAAAGTGCCAGGTTTCTTTCCATTAACTGGCTTTGCGGGCTGAGCATGTGTGTTTTCCGGTTATTTTATTATTCTGTACGTTGGTATATGAGATCCCACACACCGTGGCCAAGCTTTTGTCCGCGGACTTCAAACTTCGTTATTGGCCGGTAGTCCGGACGGGGCACATAGTCTCCGTCTGTCGCGGTATTCTCATAGCCGGGAGCCGCATTCATCACTTCCGCCATATACTCAGCGTAAGGTTCCCAGTCTGTCGCCATGTGGAATTTACCGCCGACAGCAAGCTTTTCACGCACCATTTGTACAAATTCAGGTTGTACGATACGACGTTTATGGTGACGCTTTTTATGCCATGGATCAGGAAAGTAGAGTTGAACCCGGGCGAGGCTGCCGTCAGGGATCATTTTCTTAAACACTTCTACCGCGTCGTATTCCATGACACGTAAGTTCGTCAGGCCTCGTTCACCGGCTTCCGACAAACATGCGCCTACTCCGGGACGATGTACTTCAATACCAAAAAAGTTTGATTGCGGGTCGTTCTCTGCCATTTCTACCAGAGATATGCCCATTCCGAAACCTATTTCCAGCACCACCGGCGCATCGCGACCGTAAAGAGCCTGTAAAGACAGCATTTCATCTCTAAACTCAATGCCCATGGTTGGCCAGAAAGATTCCAGCGCTTTAGCCTGTCCTTTGGTTAATCTGCCTTCACGTTTAACAAAGCTGCGTACCTTGCTGATGTAAACGCCGGCGGCTTCCGCCTCTTCCTGATTTTTGTATTGACCCATTTTTTCGTGTCCGCACTATTACCGGTTAAACAGGGGCGGCATTATGCCCGCTGCCCGGGTGATTGCAATATAGAGTGGTTAATTTTACTGCAATAACTGTGGTACTGCTGTGAAATCCGCCGGATTAGTCCAGAATCGACTGTAAAATGCGGCTCATAGTGTCCGGTTGCTCTAAAAGACACATGTGGCCGGCGCCGGGAACCGATGTGTATGAGGCTGAAGGAATAGTTTCTGCGGCGTCTTTAAGTACACTGGCTGTGACTACCTGGTCGTCAGCGGCGGCAATGATATGAACAGGGAAGGAGCAGGCTTTCAGTTTGTCTGTCAGCGCTGGTCTTGGCGTGGTCGCTTGTGTGTGAGCCAGTAAGGTGGCCGCACCGAGATCTTTCCCCATGTCCTGCACAACACCGGCTACATCGGGGTTGTTCTGGTGGTCAGGGTGAACAAAGCGGGTAATGTGGGCC
>Ga0209452_1000269_pt1 | contig 12976 bp, 10 predicted proteins | sample WorMetimpBELIZE1_FD_187388 | JGI IMG/M metagenome (GOLD analysis project Ga0209452, IMG submission 187388) | Marine gutless worms symbiont microbial communities from Max Planck institute for Marine Microbiology, Germany - Olavius imperfectus... | ecosystem: Host-associated > Annelida > Digestive... | reverse complement strand
CCTATTTATGGGGAACAACCACACTGCATAGGCTCTGCCTTGCCTAATTCCCAAACAGACTGCTGCAAATTCAACCTCGAAAGATAAACAGGCCCTAGGCTAACCCTTTTTAATACATAGTTTTAAATGTAAAAATTATTCACCGTCTACAATAATGCGCAGCATACGACGAAGTGGCTCAGCAGCGCCCCATAATAGCTGATCGCCTACAGTAAATGCGCTAATGTATTTAGGGCCCATAGCGAGTTTACGAATACGACCCACAGGAATACTTAGCGTCCCTGTCACTTTAACTGGGGTTAAGTCAGTTGCACTAATTTCGCGCTCATTAGGGATCACTTTAACCCACTCGTTATGCGAAGCTAAAATTTCTTCTATTTTTTCTACGCTAATATCTTCACGTAATTTAATGGTCATCGCTTGGCTATGACAACGCATTGCACCAATACGTACACATAAACCATCAATGGGTACTGGCTGTTTAGACGAGCCTAAAATTTTGTTCGCTTCAACCTGAGCTTTCCACTCTTCTTTAGACTGACCACTTGGCATTGGCACGTCAATCCACGGAATTAAGCTACCGGCTAGCGGCACGCCAAATTGGTCTTGTGGTAAATCGCTTGAAGCCATTTTTTCGCTCACTATTTTATCAATTTCTAAAATAGCTGAACTTGGATTATCTAGTTGCTCGGCAACGCTTGAATGAATAGCACCCATTTGTGCTATAAGCTCTTTCATATTACGAGCGCCGGCACCAGAGGCCGCTTGGTAAGTCATTGGGCTTACCCACTCAATTAGGTCTTGCTCAAACAAACCACCTAAAGCAAGTAACATTAACGATACGGTACAGTTACCACCTACAAACGTTTTTACGCCTTGCTCTAAACCTTGTTCAATAACATCTTTATTTACAGGGTCAAGTACAATAATGCTGTCATCAACCATACGCAGTGCAGAAGCTGCATCAATCCAGTAACCATCCCAACCCGATTCGCGTAATTTAGGGTAAACCGCTTTGGTATAATCACCACCTTGACAGGTAACAATAATATCCATTTTAGCAAGTTCATTTACATCGGTTGCATCGAGTAACGGTTTTGCGTCACCCGCAATATCAGGGCCGAGTTGCCCAGCTTGTGAGGTGGTGAAAAAAGTGGTGTCGATATGCGCAAAATCATTTTGCTGCTGCATACGTTCTAATAACACAGAGCCAACCATGCCACGCCAACCGACTAATCCTACTTTTTTCATTGTTTTTTCCACTGTTTGATTCATAAAAGATGCCTTAATACATTAAAAATTAAAATTCATTGCGTGAGAATTAATTTTTATTAAACCTAACACCCAAAGCGCCCTAAAACTAGTGAATAAAGCGAAACTTAAATTTTTTTCATAGTCATAAAAAAGCCCTGTATTAAATACAGGGCTAATCGGTAGTTAGGTTTTATTATATCCCCCTTCCTTGGGATTAAAATTAAAACTCGTAGCTGTAACTCAAATCAAACGTAATACCTTGCTCTTTAGAACGCACTATAATATCTGACTGTGTTACTTCTTGATCTTCATCGAGTAAGTTTTTAACTTTAAACTTAATCTTAGAGTTAAAGTCTGGGTAGTAAGTGTAAACTAAATCAAGTGAGTGAAATGGCTGCTCATACGCGTCATCCCTATTAGCAACACCGGCTGCTAAAATTCGCTCCCCAAATACGTTATAAACTAATGAGCTGCTGTGCATGCCATCTAACGAATCGTAATTTAATTGTAAATTAACTACATATTCAGAGTGGCCAGTCATACGCTTTTTAGGATTAGTTAATGTACCCGCAAGTGCTGGGTCAATAGACGCTTCAGAATCACTTAATGTAATATTACCGCTAGTAAATAGGCCTTCACTTACAAAGGTTAGGTCTTGTAGCCATTCAGCTTCAATACCATATACTTCAGCGGTTTCACCATTTATAAACGATGCTGAGTAATCTTCATCACCAATGTTTAAAACCGTTTCAATTGGCGCTGTAATATCTTTATAAAACGCCGCTACGCTAAATGAATTACCGGCTTGTCCGTAATATTCATAGCGTAAGTCGTAGTTTTTAATTGGGCTACTTTTAATTCCCGTACGACCAAACGTTCTAATATCGGTCAAAGGATCATAATACGTAACTGGCACTACTTCACGAAAATCAGGGCGTACTACTGTTTCGCCATAACCTAAGCGCACCTGGTAATCATCGCCACCTACATAAGTAACAGATAGTGCAGGGTACCAATCATCGGTAATCACAGAGCCTGCTTGAATTTTATCTGGATCGTAAAAGGTATTTAAATCATCTTCATCAAAAATAAGGCTCGATGTACCGATAGAAGATTGTTTAAACTCTTCATAACGAATACCACCGCTTATTCTTAACCATTGATCATAAAACACATCGAAAGACGCATAACCTGCATCGACCTTTTGCGCCGCAATGTAATCATCGGCATCAGGCGCTGTTGGCTCATTAAAGTCAACTAACACCGCGTTATTATCAATAAAGTCGTCAGTTAAAAAGCCACTATTATTAAGTGCATCACTGCTACCGTCATTTATTGAAATACCTGAGCCACCACTGTTGTTTATCGCAAAACTTGAGGTATTAAATATTCGCGCGCGGTCAGAAAAGTCGTAACCCACTTTAAACTCAACTTCCATACTCTCAAAGCTAAGTGGCAAGGTTAAGTTACCGCCGTACGATTTAACACGCTCTTCCATGTTTGTGTACGACATAATTACACGGTTATCATCCCCTGTAATTGTCGAGCCGGCGTAGCTGCCATCACTGTTATAGGTGTCACGAAACTCAAAATCAGCGCTGGTAGGTATATCCGTTGTCGCTTTAGACTCTGTGTACTGCCAATCAGCCCCAATGCCAAAATAATCTAAAAAGGTGTGCTGGCCCATAAACTGCGTAATGTTTAATTGGCGTTCTTCGTAATTAAACTCATGATTACGGTTTGCAATCCCATCACCGGCAATACTAAACGTAGAGCTCCCTGCAGGGCTTTGCGAAATAGCAATTTCAGACTCATCTTCATTATCAATAATATAAAGCTGTTGAGCAGAAATACTGTGCGTGCCTAAACGGTATGACAAACTTAATGAACCGTTATAACTTTCGGTCTCTGTTGTCACTTGCGAGTTTTTAACCGTGTTGTAGCACGAGTTACTCACGTCATCACTTGTCGCTAACGACGTTGTACAATCAACATTGCCTTCTTCATTTTCTAAATTTTGAGTGATAACAGAGCTAAAACGTTCTTCAAAATCCCATTCGCTTTTGTAAGCACCGGCAAGTAAAAACCCAACCTTACCACCAAAATAGCTCTCTTCAAAGCTATCACCATAATGGGCTTTAATATTATAACGCGGGTCTAACGACTCTTCCTTTAGCTCATAATCGCGAGGAAGCGATTTTAAAAGTGCGTTATTAACAGCGGTTGCTTGTTCTGCACGCGTTAAATCGCCATCTTCAAAGCCTTCACTGCTAACAATATTGCCAATACTAAAATTACCACGGTAGGTAGAAATAGCCTGCGCTAATTCAGTTGGAATACCATTTTCATTACGGTTATAGGTAAATCCATCACTCGATGCGGTATCGTAACCTGCACCCACTTCAATACCTGCAGTAAATTCACTCGGTGCGGTTTTAGTTCTAATATCTATATTACCGCCACCAAACGCTGCTGGCATATCTGGTGAGTAGGCTTTTTGAACGGCCATACTTTCAATGATACTTGCAGGGAAAATATCCAGCGGAATAACGTTACGGGTTAAATCTGGGCTTGGGATGTAAGCGCCATTTAAACGTGCACTAGAATAACGCTCACCAAGGCCCCTAACGTAAATAAACTTGCCATCAACAAGCGTTAGGCCTGTTACACGACGAAGCGCAGATGCAGCATCGCTGTCGCCCGTGCGTGATAACTGTTCAGAGCCTAAAATATCGGCAACAAACGCTTGGTTTTTACGCTCTTCTACAACTGCCGCTGCGCTCCCTTGCAAACGCGTACCTACAGCAACAACTTCTTCTATTTCTTGTTCGTTTGTTAACTGTTCATCGGCTTGGGCAGCAATTAAGCTAGTTGACTGAGCAACTAAACCTAAACCAATTGCCCAGGTAATATGATTGAGTCTATGCTTTTTAGACATGAGATAATCCTAATCAGGTTATACAAAAGAGGCGCCTGACGCTTAAATAACAAGCCACTAGGCGCCTTTAATCAGAGGTTATAAAGGTGTTGCTATTTAGTCAGCATTTGCTGCTGTAACAGCCGCTTCAACCCATTTGTACCAGCTAGAGTCTGTATCCTGATCCGATACCGCACCAATGTAGTTTACGCTTTCAAAGAACGAATCGGTTGTGCTTAAGTCTGTTGCAGTAACCGTTACTTCGCTCGCCGCAGTGTTTGTAGCAAAACCGTTATCTGCAAGTACTGCCACATCATCAGTTAAAATTTGGTTAGCACCGTCATTTTCAAACCACGCTGTTTTTGTTTGGCCTGCTAATGGGCCGCTTGCAAACGTATCTGTATCAGTAAAGTTTGCAGAACACGCCATTACAGAACTTGTAAATGAGATTTTATCTGCTTGCGCTTCACCGTCGCCTGAAAACTCAATACATTGCGTGTTAGTTGCGTTTTGCTTAACGATAACTGTGTTGTAAATGCTTGAATTAAATTGGTCATCAAACTTGTAAGCTTGTGAAGGGTCATCATCACGTACCGAGTTACCATCGGTAGTGACAACCGTTACATTGGCAACCGTTGGGTTAGATGGAGACACTTGATCGGTAGAAGAGCCTTTAACACCATCAGACTCAAAGCCATTGTTACCCATGTTAACTACAGTGCCGTCATCTAGTGTCACAGTACCGTGTTGAATAAATAAGTACTGCGCTTTACCTTGCCAACCTGCGTCAAAGTCAAATGAATCATCTTGTGTATCTGTTACCGCTACGTGTTTAAGGGTTGTCGCACCACCAAAAATTTCAATACCGTCATCAAAACCTTGGTGAATGTGTAGGTAATCAAACTCAGAACCAGAGCCAACTGCATTTAGCGTGAGTGAATTCAAATCATCGCCTTCACCACCAACGCGAGGGCCTGAACCTGCATACCAAATTTTAGCCCATTTAATATTACCGCTCGAGTCTGCATTATCGTTACCACCAAAGTAGCTTGTAATACCTTCAGAGGCTACGTTACACGTACCACCGTCACGCTCTGCATCAGTACATTGGTCGGTAATACCGTTACCATTAATGATGATACCGCCCCAATCCGCGTAGCGTGCGCCTTCGCCAGCTGTATCAAAACGGTCAAACGCGTTTGCAGAAGTAAATACAACCGGCTTTTCTTCAGTACCTACCGCTTGAATCTTTGCACCACGTGCAATACGTACAATAGCTTCACCTGAGCTAAATGCTAAAACAGCACCTGGTTCAACAGTCATTGTCGGGCCATTCGCTGGTATTTCAAAGCCATCTACCGTACTGCCGTCTTCACCAATTTGTAATGCATCTTCAAAAACGTGAACACCGCCATCGGGTAGCTCAGAAAAGGTAATGTTACTTGTGATAGAAATTGTTTTACTCGCAAACGAGTCGTTGTATAAACAATCGATGCCACTTACGACGCCTGTTACCGTACCTGCATCTGATTCGTAGCTTGCACAAACAGCTTCTTCTTCAGTTGTTGAACCAGTGGTATTATTTGAATTATTAACACTGTTATCTGTTGTTGAGCTGTTATCGTTTACAGTAGGTGTAATTTCGATATCGCCGCCACAGCCAGCTAATGTCATTGCAGTTGCTACTAGGCTGACCTTGAATAAATCAGATAATTTCATTGTTCACTCCGTTAAAGTATTTAATTATTTTGTTAGTGCATTAAGTAAAAAACTTAAGTCACTTTAAGGCACGATACTCATGCATTAAGGTGACCTGAGTTATCGGATGCAAATAAGATACGGGAGGGATATGACAAAGTAGTTACAGTTTGGTAACCATAAGATGACAATGGTAATTAATTTAAATTCAATAACTTAAACATTTGAAAAACGAAAAAAACCGCCCTAAGGCGGTTTTGGTGTTGCGATTATGAAAAAGGTAAATGCTCTTTTATTGGTATAAAATAGCGTTAGGGTAAAAAGTTAAAGTAACGCGGCTTTAAGTGTTTGCGCATGCACTTTTTCACGCTTAACATATTTGATCCACTGATTTGCTAAACGTTGTGATTTATCATGCTTTTGGGCTTGTTCAAACGCTAAAATAGACGCATCAAAATTTTGCATATTGTACTGTGCCATACCTAGCGCAACGTAGGCGTTTGATTCAAAATCAAGACCGCCTTTATCAAGCGCCTTACGCGCAGCATCAGCGGCTTCTTCGTATTGCTCAGTGTTAACAAATACTTCTGCTAGGCGTTGATCGTACTTACCATGCTCAGATAGGTCAGCCGCTTTTGCAAAGTAACTAATCGACTTTTCGTCTTCTTTAGCTTGAATCATGGCCTCTGCAATAAAGGCATAGTTTTTCGCTGATTTTTCAACAATGCCTTTTTCTATCGCATCACTCATTGTTTTAGCTGCTTTGTATGCCAGGCCATTATAAAGGTAAGTTTGCGATAACTGCCTTAAATCAGACTTAGTTTTTAAAAAGCCTTGTTGATAAGCCGCTTCGATTACTGCTAGTTGCTCTTTTTCTTTGCCTGTTTCGCCGTACATACCAGCTAGCTGAACCCAATACTCTGGTTTATTGTATAGCTTTACCATACGTTCAAGCACAGCGACTACTTTGTCAGTTTGATTAAGTGAGTAATACATAGCACGTTGTAATACAAGCCAGTTTTCTTTAGGGGTTTTACCTTCGCTGTCACTAAGCGCAATCACTTGATTGATGTACTCAAGCCCCTTTGGGTATTCTTTTAACTGATAGTAAGTTTGTGCTCTAAGTAAATAATACCCTTCTGTAATCGGTTTGGTATTTATTTCATCCCACTTATCTAAAAACGCAATTACTTTTTTATACTCACCGTTTGCCATTGCAAGCTGGGCTAGGCTAAACGTGGTACTTAAACGTAATGATTCTGGAATAGCCTCCTCGGCTACCACTTTTTTAAATGAGGCAATCGCTTTGGGTAAATCATTTTCGTTGTAATAAATAAAGCCATAAAAGTTATGCATCATCGCAATTTCGTACGAGTTCATGCTAGACGCTCTCTCTTGAATGCTATCAAGTGCTTCAAGGCCGCCTTTTACATCGCCATCGTCAGCGAGCTTTTGCGCACGAGCGAGCTGGCTATAAACCTTCTCGCGCAGTGCGGGTACACGCTTTGTTTTTTGCTCTTGCTCTGCATGGGCAGTGGCTAAGTTTAGCCCGGGCACAAGGCTTAGCGTGCTTGGTACAACAATACTTGCACTGATCGCGGCAGTGCAAAATAACGCCAGTTTTAAATTTTTAGCTGTAGGTAGTAATTTCATAATCGCCTCGCTATTTCATCCAATTAAGATAAGTTAACCATTAATTTGGAAAGATATTTTGTTTTGAACACCCGCCACTTCAACGGCTTCACCATTTACTACGCGCGGTTTATATTTAAATTTAAGGGCAGCATCCATCGCGGCTCTATCAAAAAGTGACTCAGGGACCGCTTTTACTACTTGGGGGTCGCGCACTGTGCCTTGCTTAGTTACTGTAAATTCCACAATTACATAGCCTTCAATACCACGCGACAAAGCACGGCGCGGATACACTGGGGCTACTTTTACAATGGGTAGATATTCACCATCACTGCTTTCAAGCGCTAAACCACCTGCTAGGTCAACATCGCTGCCTACATCGGCGCCAAAGTCAAAATTATTGCTGGCCGCGTTTGCATCATTATTTTGCATTTGCGGCGACTCCATTGGCGGTGGTGGCTCTTTTGGTGTAGGTGGCTTTTGCGGTTTACGTTCTTTCTTCTGTACTGTTTCTTCTTTTTTCAACCGTACAAAGTCTAAAACATTTCCTTTTACTGGCTCCGACATGGCACCTTCACCACCGGTGATCAGTGCCTGCATGCCTAAAAACAGCATAATGGTCACTACGCCCGCTACTATTAATGCTACTAAATATCGCAACATGGCTAACCCTTAAGACGCATCTTGTGCAGCAATTGACACATCAAACGCACCCGCAGCACGCGACGCATCCATTACTTTGATTAACATATCAGTGGTGGCTTTTTTATCAGCTTGAATAACCACGCTCCCTTGTGGGTTTTCTGCTTTTAAGCGCTCAATATTCGCTTGCACTGCGCGTACATCAATTTGGCGCTTATTAATCCAAATCTCGCCCTTATCAGAAATAGCCACTAAAATATTGGCGCGTTCTTTTTTAACCGCTGTTGCGGCTTCTGGGCGGTTTACATCAATACCGGCTTCTTTTACAAATGAAGCGGTAACAATAAAGAAAATAAGCATGATAAATACAACGTCTAACATTGGGGTCATGTTAATTTCTTCTGCGTCATCTTCTTGTAATAAGTTTCCTAAAGGGGCTCTCATTTTTATTCTCCTAGGATGAGCGACTCTATAAGCCGCTTATCAAAATGTTACTTAATGGTCTAAAACCATGCTGTCTTGTAGTAGTTCAACTTCGCGCTTGGCTTTGCGTTGTAAAAACGTAGAGGCAAATACACCCGAAAGTGCACCCACCATACCTGCCATGGTTGGAATAGTGGCTTTAGAAACACCAGATGCCATAGAGCGCGCACTGCCCGTACCGGTAATGGCCATTACATCAAATACTTCAATCATGCCGGTTACTGTGCCTAGCAGGCCAAGTAGCGGACACAAAGCAACCATTACATTTATCAGTGCTAAGTTGGTGTCTAAACGCATTGAGGCACGCGAGATCATTGCCTGGCGAATTTGTTCAGCATTCCAACTATTGCGCTCTGCACGGTTTTTCCACTGCGCTTTTACGTTTTGTTTGTAACTACGAAAACCTTTGAAAAAATAAATAAATCGCTCGAGTATCAATAACCACATCGCGAAGATTAACACCCCGATGACCAAGAGGACTTGGCCACCAGTGTCGAGAAAATCACGGATAGCATTGATTGAGTCAATCAATAGCACCATGGTTTAAGCTCCCTTCTCGCTTCGCTGTGCGATAATACCTGCGCTTTGCTCTTGAATAGTAAGCAAAATGTTTTTAGCGCGGGTATTAAGTAGGGTGTATAAAAATACCGTAGGAATTGCCACAACTAAGCCTAGCACCGTTGTTACCAATGCTTGCGAAATACCACCAGCCATTAGTTTAGGGTCGCCTGTACCAAATAATGTGATTGCTTGGAAAGTGTTGATCATACCGGTAACGGTACCGAGTAAACCTAGCAGCGGTGCCACTACCGAAATAATCTTAATAAGCGTTAAATTACGCGTTACTTTTGGCATTTCACGTAAAATAGCTTCGCTTAATTTAAGCTCTAACGTATCGTGGGCAACATCAGGGAACTGATCTTTTACTTTCATTACGCGGCCAAGAGGGTTGTCATCGCGTGCTACATCATCTTTAAGTTGACGACGAATTTTACCGCCCATAATCAGTAATGAGAAAAAACGTTCAAGTGAGATAAGTAAAGCAATAACACCTACACCTAAAATAACGTAACCGACTGTGCCACCTTGGTGTACACGCTCTTCGGTATCTGGAGCTTGCACTAATAAGCCTAAAATTGAGCCGCCCGTTGGGTCAAGTGCGAACTGCACAACACCATTTTTTGCATTTTGTAATTCCTGTGCTGTTGCAGTAAAACGTGCTACAGGCTGGCGATTTAACTCGCTTAAGGTATTTGTTACTGGGTTAAATTCTAGGTATTTACCGTTAGAGATTAAGTTAAAAGCACCTACACGAACCACTTCTTGCTGTGCTTTTGCACCACCTTGTACAATTACATCGGTAGTAAAGCGGCTTACTTTACCTTGCTCTGTCATTTCGCGTTGTAGCTCAAACCATACTTTTTCAATATCTTCGATAGAGGCAAGCTTTGAAGTAGAGCCCATTTTTTGTGCTAGCTCATCCATAAATGTGCTACGACCCGCAATTTCAGCTGATACCACAGAGGTAGCGAACTTATTGCTAGAATCACCTGCAACTTGCTGAAGCACACCAAATAGTTCTTTTAAAGAACCCATTCGTTTAGACAGTGTATCTGTTAAGTTAGCAAGTTTGATTTCGTTTTCTTCAAACTGTGTTTCTAAGCGCTCAGACTCAGCAAGCATTTGATTACGTTTTGCTTGTGTGTTATTGAGCATTTGCACTTGTTCGTTTTGGCGCGCCATAAATTCTTGTTCGCGTTGCTTGTTTTGCGCGCTTTGAGCCGATTTGCCTTCTTCAAGTGTTTTTAATAGTGAGTCTAAGTCCATAGGCTCAGCTGCCACACTTGCGCCTGCAAAGCTTAGGCTTGCAGCAAAAAGGGCCATTTTTGTCATTTGAGTAAACAGTTTCATCTTCAACCTCTTATTCTGCTGCGTGTACTGGCAGAGTTAACATATCTGGGGCAAGTTGCTTACGTGCGATACGTAAACCTTTGTTGATTTGGCTAATTGTTGAGTCTGGTAAAGTAACAAACGACTTTGTTTCTTCATCCCAGCTACCAGCTTGCTTACCATCACGCGTTAAATAAATAAGCTCTAAGCGGCCAATGCGTAAAAAGTCTACTTCACGCTCTTTACCGTCTACAGTTAGCAGTGAGGTGTAGGCTTCAATAGTGCGACCGTAATCAACTTCTACTTGGTATGCTTCTAACACGCGGCGGAATTTTTCGCTTGAGTTAATATCTGCACGGTCCATCATGGCGTTTAAAGAGCTAATACGCTTAGTGCGCTCTTCTTGCAAAAATGGCACATCAAGTGCTACAAATTGCTCAAGCCCTTCAATCATGCGCAGCATTAGTGGTGTGATCTGACGCTCAATAATAGAGACCTGATCCATTGAAAGATTAAGTGACTCCATTTCTTCAATTTGGTTATTTAACTGTTTAGTTAATTGCGCGTTATAAACAGTTAAACCGTCAATTTCTTTATTAAGGGTTTTAAACTGTTGAAGACGCCCTTGCATTGAATCAGCAATCTTGTCTATTTTTGTTTGTGATTGCGCAGCTGATTTATTTATTTCACTGCTTTTATCGATAACCTTTTCTAAATCATTGGCATGTACTGCAGCACTTGCTGCTACAATACCAGCTAAAATCAATGGTTTAACGCCTTTCATCGCATACACCTTTACTCGTTAATTAGCGGATTTGCTAGTTTGTTGTTTTAGCCTAAACTGACTTGTTTTAGGCTAAAGATTTTCAATGAATGAAAGTGTATAGAGGAATAATGACAGGCATGTTGCGCAAAAAAGTCTATTTTGTTACAGGTGTAACATTTGCGTCTTATTTCGTCATATTTATATGCAAAGCGTGCATTAAAGCAGCAAATACACGCATTTTGGCTAGTTATTAAACTAATAACGCGTTAATTGTGTTTACTGTTTGCTGGTGGTCGGTGTAATTTATTTTAATTGCATTGGCTTTATTATCAGTTATTAATACTAACGAAGGAAAGCCTTGTATTGGCAAGCTTGCACTAAATGCTAGCTCCTCATGTAGTTTTTGATTCAAAGCCTCTGAGCAAAGTTCCTCGGAAAACTGTTGTTTATCTAGGCCGATTTTTTCAGCTAAGGTAATTAAAGTACTTTCATCAGATGGGTTTTGGGCATGTAGGTAATAAGCATGTTGAATCGCCTCTATCATTTGTGGCTCTTTATTATGCGCTCTGGCAATAATCGCCGCTCTGCAGGCTGGGTAAGTAGAGCGCCTTGGCTGACAAACCTGCCAAAAATCAAAATTAAACTGTGTACCCAACATCGCACTAATTTTATGCCATGTGCTTTGGAGCATGGCGCGCATATTTTCTGGCATGGGCTCTTGGCTATCTGGAGCGAGACCTCCTACTTTGTATTCTATAGTCAGCTGCGAAGAAAATGCGGCTTTTAGTTTTAACCAGGTTGGTTTATATCCCCAGCACCAACTGCACATAGGGTCGTGTACATATATAAGTTTAGTTTGAGTCATAGTGTTCCTGTGTGATTTGATACAACTTTGTTACGCCCTTGCTCTTTAGCTAGGTACAGGTATTCGTCAGCTTGTTTCAGTGCACGGCTGTAATGATCCACATTATCAACCTGTGCCACACCAATACTACAGGTAATAAATACCTGTTTATTATCGCTGGTTAAAATAGCTTGTTTTTCGACACACTGTCTAAAGTCATCGGCTATTTTTGTTGCCATTGGGGCTGATTCTTTAGGTAATATAACCACAAACTCTTCGCCACCATAACGAGCTTTCACCGCGGAGTTAGGAAATTGTGAATCAAGTAATTTGGTAAATTCAATCAACACGGTATCGCCAAAATCGTGGCCATACGTGTCATTTAGGCGTTTAAAATAATCCAAATCAAGTAATAAAATAGAAAACGGTAAGTAGTTTTCAGGCGTTTTAGCGGCCATTTTTAAAAAGTGAGCAGTTATAAAGCGCCTGTTAGGCCCACCAGTTAGTTGATCTGTATAGGCATTTTGAGTCTGAGAAAGCGTCATACCCGCAATAGCTATATGACTTTTAAATCTAAAGTACTCGCTTATAAATGAAAAAATAAACACGAGGATAAAAGAGGCTAAAAAACGAGATTTTTCAACACTGCCGTAATCGACTTGTCCAAAATTAGGTCCATACAAAATAAAGCTACAACTTAGTAATAAGCCAAGCCCAAGTCTAAAGCCATGTTTAAGACCTAGTGAGGCAAAACACACCACGGGATAAAACATAAGCCAATACAGCGCTGTATTTTCTTTTCCGCCTGTATACGTAAGCGCTATGCACATAATAAACACAACGCTCATAC
>Ga0209452_1000268_pt1 | contig 12990 bp, 16 predicted proteins | sample WorMetimpBELIZE1_FD_187388 | JGI IMG/M metagenome (GOLD analysis project Ga0209452, IMG submission 187388) | Marine gutless worms symbiont microbial communities from Max Planck institute for Marine Microbiology, Germany - Olavius imperfectus... | ecosystem: Host-associated > Annelida > Digestive... | reverse complement strand
AACACGGCTTTAAAAGCGAGTGCCTGAAACTCAGACTGTGCCCCATTACCAATTAATGTCAGCGTTGTTGAATTTTTAGGTGCCAAGTATTTAGCCACCAATGCAGAGGTTGCAGCGGTACGTAGTGCAGTCAGTAAACACATTTCACTGATCATAACCGGATAACCGCTATCAACATCCGATAAAATACCAAAGGCCGCGACGGTTTGAAGCTCCTTAAAGGTGTTTTTTGGGTGGCCATTTACATATTTACAGCTAAACATTTTGCCATCGCTTACTGGCATAAGCTCTATTACGCCATCGGGTGAGTGCGCTGCATAACGTGGTGATTTATCAAATTCGTGCCAGCGAGCAAAGTCTTGCTCTAATTTTTGGGTGAGCTCTAACAACACATTTTCTATGCCTACTTTATTTATAAGTTTAGCCATTGTTTGTACGCTAACAAATGGAACGCCTTGTTTTGGCTGTGCGATAAAGTAACTCATGTATACCTCTGTAATAACAATATGAACTAATTGAAATAAGTTTATCGACTACAGATGACAGTTAAAATGCCAATATTTTATACAAATAATATTATTTTTTATCATTTTGCTATGCTTTAATGTGCAAATTTAGTAATTTGTATTAAAAAGTAGCGAGGCATTTTATGACCCCTTATAGTTATGACTCATTAGATAACGCGTTAATAGCCGAATTACGAAAAGATGGCCGCGCTTCTATTTCAGCATTGGCCGACGTTTTAAAAGTGTCGCGCGGAACAGTACAAAATCGTTTAGATCGTTTAGTTTCATCCGGCGCTATATTAGGTTTTACAGTACGTGTTCACGAACACATAGAAACCGAAGCGGTAAGAGCCATTATGATGGTAGAAGTGGTGGGTAAATCAACCTCGCAGGTAATTAAAACCATGCGCGGCATACCAGAGCTAACAAAGTTACATACCACCAATGGCGCTTGGGATTTAGTGGCTGAAATACAGGCTGCTAATTTAAGTGAGTTTGATGGCGTACTCAGGCAAGTACGCGAAATAGAAGGCATTTTAAACAGTGAAACCAGTATATTATTGTCATCTACTTAGCTTTAATTAACGCCATGTTTTACTTAAAGTGTTTTGGGCAATACTCGGTTTATTTATTAGGTATTGGAGTAGGCAATGAATAAGCTTTTTATTCGGTATTATTCGCAAGATATAAAGCGCCACCAGCACAATTACCATCAACTCGTTTTACCCCTACACGGTGAAATACACATAACATTAAATAATGACTTTAAAACAACGGTAAGTACGGGCAGTTGTATCGTTATAGAAAAAAACGTAGTGCATGCCTTTACGGCCGATGAAGCCGCCCGTTTTATTGTGGCAGATTTAGATGCACTCCCTGAAAACCTTATTAACCTTTTATGCCCTAAAATCTCAATAGATAGCCGTTTATTAAGTTACTTACAGTTTATAGAGCAGCAACTGCTCGTAGTTAGCGCTGAAAAGCTTGCAAGTTCAACTTTTGATTTATTTTACTTATTACTTTGTGAGCAAAGCAGCCACAGTAATATTGATAAACGAATAGACAATGTAATAACCACGGTAAAGCAAAATTTAGCCTACCCTTACACGTTAAAAGAGCTGGCAAATATAGCCTGTTTAAGCGTTACGCAATTTAAAACTGTGTTTAAAAAAAGTACCAACATGAGTGCGCTGCAATATATAACTATGTTACGAATGCAGCATGCGCGCGCCCTTTTAACCCATTCTGACTTACCTATTGCTTTAGTAGGCGAGCGCATTGGTTATAACGATCCCTCTGCGTTTAGCCGCCGCTTTAATTTATATTTTGGGCAGCCGCCTAAGGCATTTCAAAGCAGTAAATTACGCCTAAGTAACCAATAACACCGTCTTTTTAGCACATTTTGTAAAAACCGGCTTGCTACACTTGGCTCATCGTAATTTATGGAGTGCAATTAATGGCAACAAACATAGGTTTTTTAGCAATATTTTCGTGGGGGCTTTTAGCATTACTAGGTAATTTAACCAAAGCACTGCCTGCTTTTCAGTTACTTTTTATATGCTTTTCAATCTCTTTTATTATTTTATTAGTTAAACGCGCAGCGACAAAACAACCATTATTAACCCCTCCTAAGCTTTCTAAAAAACAAATAATAATAGGGGTCACTGGTTTATTTGGGTTTCACTTTTGTTATTTTATGGCTTTAAAATATGGCCCATTAATCGAAGTGAGTTTGATAGTGTACCTTTGGCCGCTACTACTAGGTGTGTTTGTTGCCACACCAGGGAGTAAATTTAACGCAATTGGCGGTGGTTTACTTGGCTTTTTAGGAACACTTAGTTTAATTACTGATGGCAGCGGCTTATCAATCAATAGTGAATATTATTTAGGGTATTTTTTTGCAGGGTGCTGCGCAGTACTATGGTCGAGCTATTCTTATTTAATGTCGAAATTTAATAGCCATGTAGATGACATAGGCTGGCTTTCGCTTATTGTGGCAATACTTGCCCTTTGCGCACATTGTCACTTTGAAACAAGCGTAATTAATTTATCTGCATCACAATGGCTAGGCGCTATTTTACTTGGGTTAGGCCCTGTAGGCGGGGCATTTTATTTATGGGATCATGGTTTAAAATTTGGTAACCGCACGCTATTGGCATCGCTTAGTTTTTTAACGCCGGTGATCTCTACGTTTATTTTAATATTGGCCGCACAAGCACCGTTTAGCCGGTCTGTATTGATAGCTTTAGCACTTATTTTAATTGGGGCTGCAGTGAGCAATAAATTACCATTGAGAGGTTTAAATAAGTTTAAAAAAGTAAAAACTTAGCTCTCAACGGCTCAACACACTCAAGTAGTGATTCAAGTTTAAATACACAGCTACATGGCGTAGCTGTGTGCGTAGTCGATAATACGTGCATGTTGATTTTTTAAGTATGCACGCCCTGCTTTTACACCTAGTTTATGATCAAAGCGTAAATCATCGTTTGAACTGCCTAATAATTTACTGCGTAATTTTTCATCTGCAAAAATTTGTATAATTTCTACGTCGCTCGGCGGATTAGCAATAAAATTAAGCTCATCTAAGTAGGCTTGCTCGTGCTGAATCAAGTAATCAAGTGTTTTTGGGCAGTAACCAGATGCACAGGCAAATGTTCTTAACTTTTGCACCCAAGCGGTTTGCGCTTGAAAGTGCTCATCAACGGTTCTTATTACTACAATTTTTCGTGCGCCACGGTTATAAGCTTCACGTACAGGTAATGGTGCGGCTAAACCGCCATCTACATAAAAATCGTCTGTAGATTGCTCTTTTACTAGCTCAGCCTCATTAGCCGCTTTTGTATCTAACCACGGTGTTAGTTTAACCCCCTGTTTATACAAAAAAGGTAACGCGCTTGATGCTTTTAATAAATCTCGCCATTGCTTGCCCTCACCTGTTGGCGATAAGTAATAGGCTTTTCTGTCACGCGTATTGGTTGCCGTTATAAGTAACTCTCGATCGCCTAAACTGCTTTTAGCTGTTTTAAAATCAAGTACTCTGTTTACCTCGGTGGTTTTATCAAAGTACCAGTCTAAGTCAACAATGTGTTTACCCATTAAACCACGGCCTAAATGAAAAAACCGCTTATTGCGAGAGAGTCCTCTGATCAAACGTTTTGCATAACCTTTTTGACGTGCTAAGTAGCTTGTTAAATTTTGCGAGCCTGCTGAGGTGCCAATAAATAAATCAAAGGGATCATAATTTTGCTCTAACCAAGCATCAAGTACACCGGCTGTGAATATCCCTCGTTGCCCACCGCCTTCAGCTATCAGTGCAACTTTTGGCTGCACTGTAGGAGTAACTGAATGAGTCTTTGCGGTTGTTAGAGCGTTCACGGTGTACCTTCCTTTAATTTAATGATGTTTTGTTTATGTGGTCATTATAAAAAATTAAAGTGATATCTTAAAATTGATTGTTTAAATCAATTTAATTGAAAAAACAGAACGGTAAACAGTGCAAAAATGAGCCCTAATAACAAGCTACATATATTTATCGTTCGTGTTTATTTAGACACCACTTAAAGTAATATTTTGTATTCACTTTTAATGATGTCTAGATATTAGCAAGGTGTGTGTGTACGCTTGCTTAACTAAACCCTCTTTTATTAATTAATGTCTTATTTCCATTAATATTTCGAGTGCTCGATGGCGTTTTTCACTGTCGTAAACATCATTGGTAAATATAAACTCATCCACTTCTAGCTCTTTGGCTATCATTTGCAGTTTATGCTTTATACTTACATGCCCGCCAACAACACTTAAACTTAAAAAGTTTTCTACGTGGGCCTTCTCTTGCTCACTCCATAAACCTTCCATACTCTCTACTGGTGGCTTTAACCACAGCTCTTTACCACGAATTAAGTTAAGTATACGTTGCTTTGAGGTGGTAGAGAGGTACTGCGCTTCTTCGTCTGTTTCTGCCGCAACCAGTGGTAGGGCAAGCATCACATAAGGTTTATCTAAAACATTTGAGGCTTCAAACTCTCGCTTATATAGTGCGATTGCATCATGTACAAAACGCGGCGCGAAATGCCCAGCAAATACGTAAGGTAGCCCTTTTTGTGCTGCTAATTGCGCACTAAATAAACTTGAGCCTAATAACCAAATTGGTACGTTTGTGTCTTCTCCTGGAATTGCGCGTATTGGATGAGTGCCATTGTATGGGCCTAATAATGTTTGCAGCTCTGTTACCTCGCCGGGGAAATTTTCTGCACGGCTCATATCATTATTGAGTGCACGGCTGGTGACAGGGTCGCTGCCAGGCGCACGGCCAAGGCCTAAATCAATTCGTCCTGGGTATAAACTCTCTAATGTACCAAATTGCTCAGCCACCACTAATGGTGAATGATTGGGTAACATAACTCCCCCTGAGCCAACACGAATGCGCTCAGTTTTACCGGCTATATGGCCTACTAATATTGACGTTGCAGCACAAATGATACCGGGCATATTATGATGCTCGGCCAGCCAAAAACGATTAAACCCTAATTGATCAGCACGCTTTGCGTATTGCGCGGTTTTATTAAGTGTATGAGAAACGCTTTCCCCCTCTATCATGGGGGCAAGCTCTAATAACGAGAAAGGAATGGAAGATAACAAAATAGCAGCTCCTTAAAATGCATACTAATAATGAGCTTCATCATCAGCATAAAACACTTAAGTGGGTCTGCTATTTATTTAATTCAAGTTAACCAACAAATAAAAGTAAAAAGCACAAAGCGACTAGAACCATACAGCTTAGGCAAGCTCAGGGCTTTGCTGGCGCTCTTTTTTATAGCCCTCAGAATCAACGCCTTTTTTCCAATAACCTGATGAAACTATATTACTACGGGGTATATTGTACTCTTGAGTAAGTAAGGTTTTAGCTTTGCGCACTAACCCGGCTTCTAATGCCATAAATACAATAGGTGCCTCATTTGTTTGTGGTAAATTATTAAGTGCGCTGAGCATATCGGTATCAGGAGTGTCTGTAACTAGCCAATTAGCAATGCGCTGCGTGTGTAACTCAATAATGTCTTGCTTTGTAGGTACATGTACAAATGCGTCAATTTTAGCGCTTTGTGGTAACTGCTGCATATAGCCTTTTATTGCATTTACAGACGTTAAATCACCTAATAATACATAATGAGGGTGTTGGTAGTTATCAAGCTTTTTAGGCCCTGGGCCTGCTATACCTACATCATCCCCTACTTGTGCGGTAGATGCCCATAATGTAGCTGGACCGTTATGCATATTAATGACAAAGTCGAGTGTTAACGCACCGCTGGCAGGATCAACATTTTGTATTGTATAAGAGCGCATACACGCGGTTTTTAAATTAAAATCTACTTGGCCATTTTGCGGAATAAGTACTTTTACATAGCTGCCAATATGGGCGGGCGTTAAATCTGAGAAATCATCTGAGCCTACAACAATGCGCTGTAAATGCGGTGTTATTTGTTCAGTACTCAATACTTTAGCTTTGCGAACTTGTTTACCCATTTAAAATCACCTCGTTTAACAAATTAATTAGCTGCTTTTTGAAGCAAGCATTGCACAACGCCCTTTTGGTTGATAAAATCAACTATAACAAATTAATTGATATTGTCAACCATTAGAGAGCTTATGAACACGCTTTTATCAAATACCCTATTTGAACTGATGCAAAATTACCGCGTAACCATTCGCGAGGCTATTAATGCAGGCGACCTTGGTATTAATGCTATGCATGTACGCTGTATACATATTATTGCCAATACAACTAACTGTACCGCTAACGACATTGTGATTAAAACACAGCGCGACAAAGCACAAATTGCCCGCTTAATTAAAGATCTCATTGCCTTGAACCTTATAAACAAGCAAGCAAGTGCACACGATAAACGCTGCTTTATATTGTCGCTCACTGAACAAGGCAACGACCTTTTTGATAAGTTATTAGCCTCTGAGCAGCAAATAAATGAGCAAATGTGTAAAAATTTAAACCCTCAGCAAATCAAAGACTTTTTAGCTACCGCACAGCAAATGATCAAAAACATGAATTGATCGCCCTTTCATTACTTGGCATAACTCATACAAAACGCATATACTGTACACTTATACAGTATATGCGTTTTAGGTTGTGTAATGTTTGTTGTTCCCGTTTATATAGAAGCTGGTATATGTGGCTTTGAATCGCCCGCGGCTCAATACGCCGAGCTCGGTGTTTCTCTTGATGAGTTATTAATAAAACACCCCGATGCCACCTTTATTGGTATTGCCTCGGGAAACTCGATGCAAGAAGTGGGTATTTTTGAAGGCGATTTACTTGTAGTAGACCGTGCAGAGCACGCCGATAATGGTGATGTTATTGTGGCTAATTTAAATGGCTTATTCGTGTGTAAGTTACTTGATAAAACCAATGCCCGGTTACTCTCAGCATCGCCTTTACATAAGCCGGTACAGTTAACGCCTGCCGATGAGTTTCAATTAGAGGGCGTAGTTACACTGTCAATCAGAATGCATCGTTCAAGCCCAGAGTTATTAAAATGTACGCCTTAGTCGATGCCGTTGCCTTTTATGCCAGTGCCGAAAAAGTATTCGACCCCGCTATTCGCTCTAAACCCGTGGTGGTTTTAACCAATAACGATGGCTGCGTATGTGCGGTATGCCCGATTGCTCGGCATTTAAACATTCCTAAGTTTGGCCCTTATTTTAAAGTTAAGCATTTGCTTGAGAAAAATAATGTGGTTGTACGTTCGAGTAACTATGAGCTGTACGCCGATTTAAGCGCCAAAATGATGAGCGTGATTGGCCGCTTTTGCGATACACAGTATATATACAGTATTGATGAGTCATTTTTGCATTTTAATGGCTACATGCCACTTATTAAAAACTGGCATGAGTATGGGCATACAATGAGGCGTACTGTGTGGCGCGAAACAAAACTCCCTGTTGGCGTGGGCTTTGGCCCTACACCGACCCTTGCCAAAGCGGCTAACCACGCAGCTAAAAAACTAAGCGGGTTTGATGGGGTGGCCGTTATAGATAACGAGCAAAGCCGCCAAGCTATTTTACAAAGAATGAGCTGCGCCGATGTATGGGGTATAGGCAAACGCTTAGCTAAAAAGCTTAACATAATGAACATACATACAGCGTGGGACTTGGCACAGCAAAACCCTAAAACTATGCGCCGTGCGTTTAGCGTGGTGGTAGAGCGTACAGTAAGCGAGCTAAATGGTGTAGCGTGCTTAACCTGGGACGATGTACGCCAAGATAAACGAGAAATATATTCCACGCGCAGCTTTGGTGAGCGGATCTGTGAGCCAACAGCACTTAAAACCGCGCTCAGTAATCACGTCACTACAGTGGCTAGTAAACTACGTGGGCAGCGTTCATTAGCAAAACAGCTTTATATATTTGCCGCCACAGGCAAACACGAAGAACGCTATTGTAAAAAGTCGTTTATATATAAGTTTACAACTCCCACTAACGATACCTGTGTCATGGCCAATGCGGTATCAGAGGTATTTACCCATATTTACCAGCCAGGTGTGCGCTATTACAAATGTGGCGTGGGCGCTTTAGAACTTACCTCGGTGCAGTATCAGCAAAGCGATTTATTTAGCCAAAGTGCCGATAATCCTAAATTAATGCAGTGTATTGATACCATAAACAACCGCTACGGCAAAGGCGCGCTCACCCTTGCAAGCAGTCATCTAAACCAAGGCTGGCATATGAACAGAGACTACCTATCACCCCAATACACAACACGCTGGCACGATATACCACAAATTCAGTGCTAATTAACGTGTCGTTTAAATGTGCACTTTACCGCGGGATTATTAAGGGTATATGTGAGCGTTGAAGCACTCGTAAATTCAATGCTTTGTCTGATGGTTTTTTCGTTGGCAGGGTCTATACAACGACTCATTTTTAAGCTGTTATCAACACCGTCGCTTTTGTATCTAAATGAGCTGGTTACAAAACAAAAGTTGGGCTTTTTAGTTGTACGTGTGCCGTTATGCAGGCTTTCAAATGCAATGTTATCGCCTAATTTAAATCCCGCGTCTGGGTAAACTGGGTTGATTAAACTCAACTGGCTATTAACACACAATGGAGAGTTAGCCGTTACCACGTGGTAATCACCAAGCATGGTTTTTAATAACGGTATAAAGCGGCTTTTATTACTTGGCGCTGCCACTGCTGTAGCACTCATAAAGGTAATCGAAATTAAAAAACAAAACACGGTTTTCATTACGTGGGCGTATCCTCATAAAAAATAACGTACAGTGCTAACTTTTATAACTATAACAGAGATTTACTTAAAAAAAGAACATAGCACAGTGCAAAAAGTAATGCGCTGGAGTTGAGTTTTACGTGCGAGAAGACAAAGCGGTTTATTTACAAAATAAAATAAACCACTAAGAGCCAGGTTACTGCCAGTATTTTGCAAATAATTGCGGATAGCTTTGCTTTAAAAACTTAGGTTTGTCTTTAAAGCGTTTACCTGCCGGTTGATCACCTGATGGAACAAACGGCAATTCGTCGTCATTGCGCTGCTCATAAAGTAAACCCGCAATTAAATCGTATTCATCAATGTAAGGGTAAGGTTGCTCATTTAAGTAATACACTGGCGTGCACTGTGCAAGTGAGTCAGGCTCAGCTAGAGCGTTATTAAATACAGTTTCGCCACGAGAAATAAGCCAACATCTAAATTCACTAAAGCCATATTCGTCGTTACACCCTGCCATAACAAATGCAGCACCGAACAAGTCCCAGGTAAAGGATTTGCGCATGTTAATACCAAAAAATTTATCAAACGCAATAAGTTGCTCGTCGGTAAGCTGGCTCAGTTTAGCTTTTAAATTGTCGCTTACACTTTGAGGGTCGAGGCCTAAATCAGGCGTAGTAACTAACTCCCAAAATTCCTGCTCAGTTAACGCTGTCATTCTAAAATCTCTTTTACTCGGCCAACTTGACCGTTTTCTAGGCGTACTTTGATACCATGCGGATGATTAGGTGATTTAGTTAATAAACGCTCAACTACACCTTGGGTTAATATGCCGCTGCGTTGATCTTCTTTTAATACAATATTGACGGTTGTACCGGGTGTGATTTGTGAACGCGATGGAACAGCCATGCTTTAACATCCTAAAAATAATTTTGCCAATTATAGCGCCCATAGCTTAGCAAACCAATGTTAATCAACTAAAAAGGAGATTTGCTTAGCCGCTACCGGTAAGTTTATTTTATTAAGCTCAGCGTTAATAATATCGACTAGCTGAGAAAAATGAGCCTCGGTCTCGTGATAGGCTAAATCATCTTCAAAATAGCAGCTTATTTTTAGTGACTTTGCTTCATTTTTAAAATCAATCGTGTGAGTTAAATAAGCAAAACCATAATAAGTTGCTTTTATTTGCTCACAGGCGTTAGTGAGGGCTTGGCGTATTTGTTTGTCGCGTAATTTTTGTGTTTTAGTCATAAATTATTGTGTTTTTTCGCTTTGCTGCTTTTTGTATTCTTCAAAGTTTTTATCTTGATTTTCAAGACACTCATAATACTCTTTATCGGCTTTATAATTACATTCATCTAATCGGGCTGATTGAATTTCGTGAAAGCGAGCATCTGAGCTACACCCTGCAAGTATAAATAATCCCACAAGCAACAACGTACATTTCGATATTTGACTGATTAACATTAAATTTCCTTACATTTTTAGTAATAAAAATGCGTTAAATCACAACAATATTATTGTATATTAGCGCCATAAAAAACAGACTCTGCATAGGATCCATAATTATGATGTCGCAGTTACAAAAGTTGTTTCAGCGTATAGACAAAAGCAAGATATTTCAATCATTTGTTATTGCTGTTATTGTTGTTTCTGCCCTGACCGTAGGTGCTCATACCTATTCTCTTCACCCAACAGCAGAATTTATCCTTAATTGGATGGATGTAGGCATAACCACATTCTTTTTAATTGAGCTGATTATCCGCTTTATTGCAAGTAAAGGAATAAAAGACTTCTTTTCAAAGGGCTGGAATATATTTGATACCATTATTGTACTTGGTAGCTTATACCCTGCTGCGGGCTCAACCATGTTACTTGCCAGATTACTGCGTATATTTAGGGTATTGCGTTTAGTCTCGATGATCCCCGAGCTGCGTTTACTGGTAAACTCACTGCTTAAAGCTATACCGCAAATGGGCTATATAGCGTTGCTTATGTTTGTTATTTTTTATATTTACGCAGCCATGGGTAGCATGATGTTTGCCGATATTAACCCGGTACTGTGGCAAGATGTATCCATTTCAATGCTGACGCTATTTAGAATAGCCACCTTTGAGGATTGGACCGACATTATGTACGAGACCATGGCGGTGTACGAGCTGAGCTGGATTTACTATCTCACATTTATCTTTTTAACTGCCTTTGTATTTTTAAATATGATGGTGGGTGCAATTTTAGAAGTAATGGGTGAAGAGCACCGCAGTGCGCGAGAGCTCAAAGCCGATAACAGCACGCTGCCTGCTACACAAGGACAAGTCATAGAACTGCAAGCGCAAATAGCAGAGCTTAAAACGTTATTAAATAAAACCGCCGAGAACAAAAACACACCAAATTAAAATATATAAGCCCTTTGCATTAAGTAAATACAAAGGGCTTTAAAAAGACTAACCCACAGTAATATTTTAAGTGAAAACTTTAGAATTATTCATCTTGTTGAGCTTGGGTATCTTCAAACGAAATAACATTATCCACCTTCATTTTAAACGCTTCGAAAAACGCGTTTTTTAAAACCGAGACCACAGCTTCAAAAGTAGATACATCTGCATTATCTAACTGCCCATCTATCGGCACACGCGCAGCCACCAGCTTTGATTCATCGTTTTCCAGTAGCGAGCTGAATAAATCGATACTGCCTTCAAAAATAGCAGTAAATAAACCGTCATCATCTTTTTCTATATCTTCACGCCACGAAAACACACTTAAATCGTGTACGCCGGCTTTTACGTAGCCGTTTAAGTTATTGTTATTAGCCGCCAGCTCCATTGCGCCATCAATGCCACCAGCTTCAATATCAAATGGGGTGTAGACCTTAAAAACAGTTTCGAGATTTTTTACCGAAAAACGCTGCACCTCGACGTTAAAATCAAAATTAGCTTCATCACTAAAGGGGTCTAATTTACCATTTAAAATAAGTGCAGCTTCGCCCATTAAATCACCCTCAACGTTTAAACTCGTTACTAACGTTTTTGAGAGATTTTGGGCATTGGTAATATTTTTAACCTCAGCGTTTATATTTGCAATGTAAGTCGGCTTATCGCCATCGTTAGTTGCATTTACCAATGTGACTTTACCGTTTTCAATAAGCAAAGTATCAATCGAAAAAAGTACCAGATCATTGGCAAGTCCAATCCAAGTTGTTTCATCCTTAACTTGCTGGTTTTGCTCTGCACTTGAAGGGTCTTTGTCGTAAATAACTATTTCGGGTCGCATAAACGCCATGTTAGTCACTAAATTACCTTTTAAAAGTGCTGACCAAGCCAGTGAAAAATCAAGGGTTTGTATCGCCAACAAAGGTTTAGGGACTGACGTTGCATCTACAGCATAAATCTCAATATCGCCAATGGCATAAGCACCCCGATATAAATATAAATCTACATCGCCAACGTGCCCTGTAATTCCTTGAGTTTGTTCAAGCTGTTGATTAACGTAATACTGAACAGCATAAGGTGCTGCTGCTCTGAATATAATTAGCAATACAATTGTAACAACTAAAGCATAAAACCAATGTGCGCGTGTATGTTTAAAAGTAGACGCCATTATCTATCCTTATGTGTGGGCTTAGCATCTCGTAATAAGTAAAAAATACCGATATAAATGAATTATCTACTCATAAAGCAGCTAAAACCGAGCAAATAAAGGGGTAATAAATTATTATGAGCAAAAGCTATACCAAAAAAAGCAATAAGCCGGATTAACCAAGCTTACTGGCCTTTCGTATACTCATAAATTTCATGACTGCCTACACAGAGCAAAGGGGATAGCATATTAATATTTATTAAGTTTTTTAGATTTTTTAAAGAAGCACGAAGGAAAGGTAAAATAACGTATGCAATGCCGCTTAACTAAAAAAGGGTTAGCACTAGGGCCTGTTAACCTTTCAGGATTAAAATTCGTTCAATTTAGGGGCCATTTAATCGCGGCGCGAGGTTTGTAACCTAGTGGGCTCGATAACTGCTCCTGCGTTATTCTAATGACTTACATCCATGTAAGAATAAGTAAAAACCGATCAAAGCTTCCGCGTACTGCTCACGCCCCTTACCTACATCCATGTAGGCAACAAAGAGTAAATGGCCCCTAGGCAGAACCCTTCGGGCAGCGCCTGTTTGGCATTTATGCTACGTTATCGCCTATTTATGGGGAACAACCACACTGCATAGGCTCTGCCTTGCCTAATTCCCAAACAGACTGCTGCAA
>Ga0209452_1000266_pt1 | contig 13024 bp, 8 predicted proteins | sample WorMetimpBELIZE1_FD_187388 | JGI IMG/M metagenome (GOLD analysis project Ga0209452, IMG submission 187388) | Marine gutless worms symbiont microbial communities from Max Planck institute for Marine Microbiology, Germany - Olavius imperfectus... | ecosystem: Host-associated > Annelida > Digestive... | reverse complement strand
ATTTAGGTGCCACTGACTTTTTATGGGTAGATCATGGCTATTTAGCCGGTGATGACACCGACAGCCACATTGACACACTGGTACGTTTTGCACCAAACAATACGCTTGTGTATGTTAAGTGCGATGCTAGAGACGATGAGCACTTCAGCGCATTAGATGCGATGGAAAAACAACTACAAAACTTTAAAACGCAAAATAATACCCCATATACGTTAATTGATTTGCCGTGGCCAAAGCCGGTGTTTGATGATGACAACACCCGCTTACCGGCAACGTATGCTAATTACTTAATCATTAATAATACGGTACTTGTGCCAACCTATAATGATGAGAGAGACACACTCGCTCTTGCGCAAGTACAAAAAGCATACCCAGAGCACACTATTGTTGGCGTTAATTGCCTTCCTATTATTGAACAATTTGGTAGTTTGCATTGTATTACCATGCAATTACCGCGTGGATTTTTAGCTGGAGCAGCACAATGACAAGCCCTGCCAAATTAACCGTTGCCTTAGTGCAACAAACGAACAATGATAACGCCGAGCAAAATATGGCTAAGTCGATTGCGGGCATTCGTGATGCGGCTTCGCAAGGCGCGCAGCTTGTAGTTTTACAAGAACTACATCGCAGTTTGTACTTTTGCCAAACAGAAAATGTTGATGTGTTTGACTTGGCCGAAACAATCCCAGGCCCCAGCTCAAATACATTAGGTGAGCTTGCCAAGGAGCTAGGTATTGTAATTGTGGCTTCACTGTTTGAAAAACGCGCCACTGGGCTTTATCACAATACCGCTGTGGTACTTGAAAAAGACGGCAGCATTGCCGGTAAATACCGTAAAATGCACATTCCTGATGATCCGGGCTTTTACGAAAAATTTTACTTTACCCCAGGCGATTTAGGTTTTGAGCCAATTCAAACCTCAGTAGGTAAATTAGGGGTATTGGTGTGCTGGGATCAATGGTTTCCAGAGGCGGCGCGTTTAATGGCTATGGCCGGCGCAGAGGTCTTAATTTATCCTACAGCCATTGGGTGGGACCCTCGTGATGACAGCGATGAACAAACCCGCCAAAAAGACGCGTGGGTAATAAGCCAGCGAGCGCACGCGGTTGCGAACGGCGTACCTGTTATTAGCTGTAACCGTGTAGGCCACGAAAATGACCCTAGCGGACAAAGCGAAGGCATTCAATTTTGGGGTAACTCGTTTATAGCAGGCCCACAAGGCGAAATGCTCTCAGAGGCAAATAATTCCGATGAGCAAATTTTAGTCGTAGAGCTTGATCAAAAAGCCTCAGAAAACGTAAGACGTATTTGGCCGTACTTACGTGACCGCAGAATTGATCACTATCAAGACTTAACAAAAATTTATCGAGACTAAATAACTACACGGCGTTTGTATTCAAACGCCAATAATAAAATGGAGCACTAAATGGCGTTTGAGCAATGGGCAGCCTTGCCTTGGGTAAAATCTCAAAAAGATAAAATTCAATGGGGGCAGCTAACTGGCAGTGCATTAAGTATAGCCATTGCAGAAGGTGTTAAACAACAAAACAGTTTAGTGCTCATTGTAACGCCAGATACGCCAAGCGCATTACGACTTGAAACCGAACTTGAATACTTACTACCCGATAACCCGGTAATGGTATTTCCTGATTGGGAAACCTTGCCGTATGACCATTTTTCGCCGCACCAAGATATTATTTCAGCCCGTTTAGCCACACTGAATACGTTAAAAAACGAGCAGCAAAGTGTACTGATAGTACCTGTATCTACCTTGATGTTACGTACTGCGCCCGCATCGTTTATTTATGGCTCTACCCTTAATTTTAAAGTAGGCGATAAGCTCGACACCCATAACTTGCGCAGTAATTTAGAACAAGCAGGGTATTTAAACGTACAACAGGTAATGGAGCACGGCGAATACGCAATACGTGGCTCTATTGTTGATTTGTACCCGATGGGCAGTGTACACCCCTTTAGACTCGACTTTTTTGATGACGAGCTCGACTCTATTCGCTTATTTGACGTTGAAACCCAGCGATCAGATGACAAAGTAGATAAGATTGAGCTACTTCCTGCGCATGAATTTCCAACCAACGAGTCTGACGTTGAGCGTTTTAGAATAAACTATCGCGATAAATTTGGTGCCAGCTCAGAGCAAGACTCTGTTTACATGCAAGTCAGCAAAGGCACGTGGCCCGCCGGTATTGAATACTACATGCCACTATTTTTTGAACAGCTTGCCACCATTTTTGATTACTTACCTAACACCACAACAGTCATGCAGTTGGGTGATTTGGAACATGCAGCTGATACTTTTTGGCACGATGTAAACGTACGCTACGAAAACCGTAAAGTAGACCCACTAAGGCCCCTACTTGCGCCGAGTGAGTTGTATCAACCTATTAATGAACTTTTCTCTAATTTAAGTAAATTTGCTCGAATCCGTTTATCGCAAGCTAAATTGCCGACTAAAGCGGGCAATAAAAACTTAAATGTGAGCGAGCTGCCGCCCCTAAGAATCGATCATAAACAGCACGAACCCTACGGGGCATTTATAAATTACGTAGCAGAGCAAAAAAAGAAAAAAAGCCGCATATTACTCAGTGTTGAATCAGACGGGCGTCGCGAGTCTTTATTAAGTGTGCTCAAACCAAGCGGCTTAAAATTTAAAGAATTTGATAGCTTACAGCAATTTACGCAAAGCCAAAGTGATGTTGGCTTAATTGTAAGCCCCCTTGAGCAAAGTGTAGTGCTTGGCACAAAGCCTAGCCTTTCAATTATTACCGAGCAAGAGCTGTTAGGTATTAAGGTATCGCAGCGTAGGCGCCGTAAACATAAATACGAAGCAAGCCAAGATGCATTAATTCGCAACCTAGCGGAACTTAAAGAAGGCCAGCCAATTGTTCACCTTGATCACGGTGTTGGTCGCTACCAAGGCTTACAAACAATTGATGCAGCAGGCGTAGTGACTGAGTTTGTGACTATCATCTACGCTGGTGAGGCAAAACTTTATGTGCCGGTATCGGCACTGCATATGCTTAGCCGTTATTCAGGCGGTGAAGAATCAAGTGCCCCACTTCATAAGCTAGGCTCAGATGCGTGGGAAAAAGCCAAAAAGCGCGCCGCCGAGAAAGTACGCGATGTGGCCGCAGAGCTATTAGATATTTACGCACAGCGCCAGGCCAAGCCGGGCAATAAGTTTGCGCTCGATGGGCAAAGTTATCGTCAATTTAGCGATAGCTTCCCTTTTGAAGAAACCGACGATCAACGCAACGCTATTGAAGCTGTACTTGGCGATATGCAATCAAACCTTGCTATGGACCGTTTAGTGTGTGGTGATGTTGGTTTTGGTAAAACGGAAGTGGCGATGCGCGCCGCGTTTGTAGCTGTTAACGACAACAAACAAGTTGCGGTACTGGTACCCACCACTTTACTTGCGCAGCAACACTATGAAAACTTTAAAGACCGTTTTGCTGATTTTCCTATAGAAGTGGGTGTACTTTCGCGCTTTAACTCATCAAAAGAGCAAAAAGACACACTCGAAAAAATGGCCGAGGGTAAGCTTGATATCGTTATTGGTACGCATAAATTAATCCAGCAAGATATTAAATTTAACGATTTAGGTTTACTGATTGTTGATGAAGAGCACCGCTTTGGCGTACGTCAAAAAGAAAAAATAAAATCACTACGTGCAGATGTAGATATTTTAACACTTACTGCAACCCCTATTCCGCGTACGTTAAATATGGCGATGAGTGGCATGCGCGATTTATCGATTATTGCCACCCCACCGGCTAAGCGTTTAGCGGTTAAAACTTTTGTGCGTCAACGTGATAGCGATTTGATACGCGAGGCTATACTGCGTGAAATTAAGCGCGGCGGCCAAGTGTACTTTTTACACAACAATGTAGAAACGATTGAGCGGGTATCGCAAGAAATCAGTGAATGGGTACCAGAGGCCAGTGTTACCTCTGCTCATGGGCAAATGCGCGAGCAAGAGCTTGAGCAAATAATGACTGATTTTTATCACCAGAAATACAATGTAATCGTGTGTACCACCATTATCGAAACCGGTATTGACGTACCTACCGCCAATACGATTATCATGGATAGAGCAGATAAGCTCGGCCTTGCGCAGCTACACCAATTGCGCGGGCGTGTCGGACGAAGTCACCACCAAGCGTATGCTTATTTATTAACCGGCGATGCTAAAGCATTGTCTAAAGATGCCACCAAACGCTTACAAGCAATTGAGTCGTTGGAAGATTTAGGCGCAGGTTTTGCCCTTGCAACACACGATTTAGAAATACGTGGTGCGGGTGAGCTATTAGGCGATGACCAATCAGGACAAATGCAAACCATTGGCTTTAGTTTGTATATGGAAATGCTAGAGCAAGCAGTTAATGCCCTTAAAAACGGCAAAGAGCCCACCCTAGAAAACTTGCTGCAGCAACAAACTGAGGTCGATTTAAAGCTCCCTGCCTTGTTACCTGATGATTACATACACGATGTTAACGCACGCCTAGGTATGTACAAGCGCATAGCAAGTTGTGCTAATCTTGGCGAGATGGATGAATTGCAAGTAGAGTTAATAGACCGATTTGGTTTATTACCTGATGCCACTAAAAACCTATTTAGCATGCAGCAACTAAAAATGCGCGCCAGCGACTTAGGCATTACAAAAATAGAGGCAAACCCTAAAGGGGGCTACTTTGAGTTTAGTCAAAATACCAAGGTTAATCCTAGCTTCATCATAGGCTTGATACAAAGTGCACCCCATGTGTACAAAATGGATGGCGCAAACAAATTGCGCTTTGCAATTAATGAGGTAAACCCTCGTGAACGCTTAAAAATGGTCACTGCAATGATTGCAGATTTCGAAAAAAAGGTTAGCCATTAATGTTGCTAAAAAAATCGCTTATCGTTTTATGCTGCTTATTTAGCAGTGCCGCATTTGCAGAACGTTGGTTTGAAGTAGAGGTGCTGATATTTAAACAGCGCCCTGCCCCGTATTTACAAGAAGACTTTAGCTTAAAACACGACCCCATTGAGGCTAAAAACACCTTAGAATTACTCACCCCGCTATACACTGAGCAGGCAATGCAAGCGTGTATAGATGGCGATAGTCGTTTTCAAAAGCGTTCATTTACCGACTCTTTAGTTAACACTAATCCACAATCTGGAGTATGTGATAACAGCATCGACTTTATGAAAAGCTACGATGAACTACCGGTGACTCCATTAGCCCCGACACAAGATACGATGGATAAACCGTATTTACTTTCGCCAGAGCAATTACAATTTAACGCTCAACGCCGAGCGCTTGAGCGCAAAGGTTTATCACCCCTGCTTCACACTGGCTGGCGTTTTGAAGGGGCAAGTAAATCGCGAGCACCCAGTATACATTTAATTTCTGGCGAGCAGATAAAACGAGAGATAACAAAAGCTTCGAGTTACTCAAACCCCGACTTTATTAGCTTAGTGCAACAAAAACCACAGCTTTTTGATACCTCAGCTGAGCCTTTGAGCTATTGGGAGTTAGATGGTTTATTTAAAATACATTTACGCCATTATTTGTATATCACTGCTAATTTTGATGTAAACCAAAAGCTTTCTAACGGAGATATAGAATCAGCTCGCTTTTCACAATTTAAACGTGTGATAAGTGGTGAGATCCATTATTTTGATCATCCTCGTATGGGTATGATTGTACAAATTCGAAAGTATAAACATTAAATCAATAGGACATAACAATGAAAAAATTCCTTATTATTGCAGCAACGTTAAGCCTTGCAGCTTGTTCAAAAGTAACTTTAGAAAACTACGAAAAGATTGAAGTAGGTATGGATAAAGCGGAGGTAGAAGCTATTTTAGGCGCTGCTGATAACTGTGTAGAAAAAACACTGCACACTAATTGCGTATGGGGTGATGAGTCTAAAAACATCGAAATTACGCTCGTCTCAGATAAAGTAACCATTTATTCTAAGCATGGCATCACACAATAACGCTGTTACCCATGTATAAATTAAAAAAGGGATAGCTGTTGCTATCCCTTTTTATTTTTTAGAGTAAATAAGCTCAATATTCACTATTTTACTACGATTTAGGGTTATTTTATAACGCTGGTATAAGGTTCTGTCTTCATCTTTTAATACCATCACCAAATTTAACTGATAGCGTCTTTCAACTGCTTGTTTAGATATCTTATTGCCATCTAAATGGTAAAGCTTACCCTCACCGCGTTTTAAATAACGGGCAAAAGGTGCCAAATTAAAGCGCATACTTTGTTGAAGCGTGTCGTAACCTGGCAGAAACTCTTTGGCAGACACACGTGTTTCACTCGCAAAATGTAGCCATTGTGCAGCGAGTTTGTTTTGCTGACGCCTTTTTGAAAATATGTTTTTTACTTCGCTAGGGATTTTCTTAAAGCGCGTGTATTCTAGCCAAATAAACTGGCTGGCAACACGATCTTTTGTGATGCTGTTTCTAAAAACAAACCGCCACTTAGGCCTACCCCGCACAATTGCGCGCCAAATTACCCGCGTAATATCTTCTTTAAAAATTTCACGCAGGCCATAAATAACCCCTAAGATTAAAATAAGGGTGGCGGTAACTTCAGTAAAGGTTGAGCGCGCATTGAGTATAACCACCATAACAAATGCCATGATAACCGCTGTTACTGTGCCTTTAACAAAACGCTTTAGATAACTGTTTAAATAACGTGTATTGCGATGCAAAATAACGCCATGCTCTATCAGGCGCTGCAGTAAACGCATTTTATTGGTAATACGGTTACCATCTTGTAACGTGGTTTCTGAGTTATAGTTTTGATCAAACCGGTACGCGTTTTCTTTTTTACAAAATTGTAGTAAATCGTTGCGCTCTTTAGCAAAGTCACTACTGCGCGGGCCCTCGTCTAATAACTTTAAAAACGACTGCTCCACATGCCAACTTAAATAGTTATCAGCATTGGTGTAAAACGGCACTAATTTTTCATCATCGGGGGTATATCTGCGCAGCTTTTTTAACAAGCCTTCACTTTGCTCAAATAGCTCTTGCGCGCGGGCGTAAAAAGCCCCTACCTCTTCAATTTTTAACGCATCTTTAATATCAGCATCGAGCGCTAAACGCACCTGATAACAGTACAAATTAAGGTTTTGACGGTAATCTTGCTGCTCACCTTTGTTTTTACTAACAAAGCGGCTACGCACTAAAGGTAAGTGTATGTTTTTAGCGTTATAAGCTAAGTGCGATTTAAAGTGGTTATTAAAATAAGACTCTTCACTGAGGGTTTGTGCGTTTATACCCATTTCGTTGGGAATAGAAAAATACAGGTCGATACGCTGCTCAGAGCGAGGGGTTAGCTCTGGTTCGATGACAAAAGATAAATTTTCGTCTTGTTTTATCAAACAATTCTCCTTTTATTGAGTTTATAAGTGTACGTGCCTCCTTAATTTTGTTCAATAAAAAAGGCCCAGTAAACACTGAGCCTTTTTACGATTAATGTGCTAATTAAAACTTAACGTTTACACCAGCAAATACACGGCGACCTAGTACATCATACGTGTACGGGTCAGTGTTAGAATCGTTGTTACCTGTGTAGTAAGGAGGTTGCTTATCAAATAAGTTGTTAACACCTGCAGTTACAGACACAGTCTCGTTAAAGATGTAAGCACCGCTTATGTCATGATACACAACTGAAGGCGTTGTAGGCGCATAACATGATGACTCATCACCTTGACAGCTGTAGCTATCCATTCCTGCAATGTAGCGTGCTTTGTAGTTTGCGTTCCAAGCGTCGCCTTTCACAGTTAGCTCAAAGTTAGCTTTAACATCTGCATAACCACCAATACCAGAAGTAATTAAACCAGCGTAATCAATGCTTGATTCAACAACATCTACTAGATACTCGTCTAGGTAAGTTACATCTAGTGATGTATTCCACGCCAGACCCGCTGCATCAAATGTGTAGTTTAAGTTTAAGTCGTAACCTTTAGTTTGCTCGTAACCTACGTTTTGTAGTTGGTTATTAAAAGCAATACGGCCAGTGCTTTGGTTAAACGATAGCGCAGCTGAGCTACATAACGCAGTACCTTGGTTAGCTAATGAACCATCTGATGCTAAACAAGAGTCAACAATGTACTGGTTGTTAACGGTCGCAATAGCGTTTTCAATTTCAATGTCGTAGTAATCTAACGTCATTGAGAAACCTTCAAACCACTCAGGCTCGTACACAATACCCGCAGTCAGCGTATCAGCTTCTTCAGGCGTTAATTGATCATTACCACCTACAGTTACTTCTGCCTGGTCTTGTGCACCTGGGAAGCTAACTTGTTCGAATGACGGTGAATTACCTGAGTATAGCTCAGCTACTGTAGGCGCACGGAATGCTGTAGAGCGAACACCACGTAGCATTACTTCGTCGTTCACACGCCAAGTTAAACCCAATTTCCATGTTTCGTCAGAGCCAAATGTGCTGTAATCGAATGCACGGATCGCAGTGCTTAGTTCAACGTTTTGCGCTAAAAACGCATCGCTAACTAATGGAATTGCAAGCTCTAAGTACGCTTCGTTTACGTCAAAACGACCGCTTGTAGGCTCAACACGTGGGTCGTTTGCAAGACCTTGCGACGTGATTGAATCTGGGATGTACCATGCTTTTTCTTCACGGCGCTCAACACCCGCTGCAAAACCTACGTAACCTGCAGGTAGTTCCATTACTTCGCCCGCTAATGAAGCAGTGAACATTAGTAATTGGCTACCACCTGAGTTTTGCTCTGTGTAAACGTAATCGCTTAAGCTCTCAGCAGACCAAGAAGATTGTGAAAGTGGGTTAAAGTCACCCGCTTCGATTGCATCTTGGATAGAGCCCATGTTGTGTAGGTTGCTTAAACGGTCAACTGAATCGTTACGACCAAAAATTACAGACACATCCCAATCGTAACCGCTATCTAAGTAGCCAGCCGCACCAACAACTGTACGCACAGTATCAACAACTTGTGAGAAATCACGAGTACCTGTGTCTGTCATACGACGACCGTAAGAGATTTCATCACCGTAGTTAATATTGTTGCTTGTTAATGAGTTACCCATATCTTCAGTGTAATCAAAGTCAAACCATACAGGCTGTGGCGCCATTTGTTGCTCTGACCAACGCTTAGAGTATGTAAATTCTGAGTATAAACGGGTGTCATCTGTTAAATCGAAGCTACCAATACCTGTAAGGTTTAAACGACGCATAGGCGTGTATAGGTAGCTGTCTGATGAGTAGTTGTACGCATCATCAGAGCCAAAGTCATGCCAGCCGTTGTCTGCTTGACCTTGTAGTGATTCATCACCTGACCATACGTGACCATATGGCGTGTATGAAGAACCAGAACAGTAAGGAGCACTGCCGTCACCATCTTCAGTTAATGGACAATCAGAGAAACTACGATCCGCTTGAGATGCGTCACCACGGTCAGTGTATTGAAGACCAATTACAACGTTACCACGACCAAAGCTACCACCCATAGTGATATCGAATGACGTTTCATCAGCATCACCTTCTGTAGTGATTGCAGATTTAACATTTAAATCCAAGCCTTCAAAGTCATCTTTTAAGATGATGTTTACAACACCTGCAACCGCATCAGTACCGTATACTGCAGATGCACCATCTTTAAGTACTTCAATGTGCTTGATCATTGAAACAGGAATAGTATTTAAATCAACAGTCGAAGCAGCACCTGTGCCTGAGTTGATCATACGACGGCCATTTACAAGTACTAATGTACGTTGTGAACCTAAACCACGTAAATCGATAGAAGCATTACCACCAGAACCATTATTGATGCCTGGGTTGGTCATTGCACCACCAGTAGCAGTCATTTTTTGTAGTACGGAATCAACCGAAACAGCACCGGTTGCAGCAATGTCATCTGCACCGATCAAAGTAACAGGGCTAGCGGTTTCCATATCTGCGCGCTTAATGCGAGAACCTGTTACTTGAATTTTTTCAATAGCGTTTGCGCCATCTTCGGCCGCTACTACTTGCATACTTGAGAACATTGGGATTGCTGCGATTACAGCTAAACCAAGAGTTGATTTTTTCATGAATAAACCCTACTTGTTGGAAATTTACCTTGATTGGTAATGCTCACTTTTTATAAGAATTGTGAGTCAGGGGGGCAACTTAGGCTGAGTTAACTGAACGAAAACTTAATGAAAGATCATTATATACACTACTTAAAAATGGAATAACCACAAAAGGTACAAAGGTTAATGTATGTTTCAATGTTAACTAAAAAAAACAATTAATAATCAGCCAATTAAACACATTCATAAACACCAAAAGAACACCTGAAATCAAAGTTATGCAGATTGTAATCAAATGTAATCTGCCGATAAATATACCCTTTTTAGAAAAATTAACATATTCATCACAGTACATTAGTAAAACAGTAAAGCAGCGACAAAAATAATTACCATAACTATGCACAATTTATGCGTAATTAGTCTGATTAAGCTATTAACTTAGACGATTAAGCAATATTTTTTGTTCAGTAAGACTTAAACTTTGGTATGCAGAGCACTACGGGACACAATGATCGAATAGATCTTTATTGGAGGAAATAATTTAGCTTTTAGCTTTTAGCTTTTAGCTTTTAGCTTTTAGCTTTTAGCTTTTAGCTTTTAGCTTTTAGCTTTTAGCTTTTAGCTTTTAGCTTTTAGCTTTTAGCTTTTAGCTTTTAGCTTTTAGCTTTTCAGGCACAATTACAAACATTAAACAGGTTATGAAACTACGTAAGCTCTATAGGCACGTTATTTAATAGGGTATTTTATTACTTGCTATGCTTTAAAATAAAAGTGTAAAAATAATGCTGGTTTAATACGTTACGTAAAAATTATAAAAATGGGTGATTGGCTCGCCAGTTTGAAGGTTGCTTAAATTAAGCACTAGTTGCCACAGCATATTTTTTTCTGAACAAATACCTACCATGGTTTCACTTTTATAAATACTTCCCTGCTCAGTGAACTTTTGGGGAATAAATCCCATATACATAGTGATACTTTCAATCTTAGCAGTGTCGAGTTTAAGGTGGGCGGGTAAATCAAGGTAAATGCTAAAAGGGGTTTCGGGAGAAATATTTTTATCACTTAACCATACTTTAACACCAGTATCATAAATACAGTGTTGATTAGTTTCGCAATCAGTTTTTAACAGTGCTTTTTGATCATTGCTGTTAGCATTGTCACAGCCTGTTAATATAAAAATAAGCATTAAAAATAAAGGTAATCTATATATATGCATCACTAATCCGCGCTAAATAAAAACAAATCTTAATTAGCATACTTTGAAATAACAATAGCTAGGGTGATGTTTGGTTAATATAGGTACAACCTGTATCAAAAAATAAACAACAAACTCACAAACTTTGATTGATGTCATAATTTTATGTAATTGACCTATCTTTTTTAGGCCAAAAAATTTATCATTTCACCCGCAAAAAATAAGGGTTTCTCGAGTTTGTTTTCTGAAGCATTCAGGCTTTGAACGTTTTAGGTAATACGCTTGGGGAAAATAGTAGGCCCCACTTTAAACGGTGGGTAATTCATTTCTAAACGCATTTATTGCAGCGGAAGCCAGAAAATGAGCCAAACAGTAGCATCACAAACTGAGTATAACTATAAAGTTGTACGCCAATTCGCTATTATGACAGTGATTTGGGGCATCGTTGGCATGAGTATTGGGGTTCTGATTGCTGCCCAATTAGCTTGGCCAGCACTTAACTTTGATACACCATGGTTAACATACTCTCGACTACGTCCGTTACACACGAACGCAGTAATTTTCGCATTTGGTACCAGTGCACTTTTTGCGACGTCTTATTACGTCGTTCAACGTACTTGTCAAACGCGCCTTTTCTCAGACAAACTCGCCGCTTTCTCTTTTTGGGGCTGGCAGCTTGTTATTGTATTAGCCGTTATTACATTACCATTAGGTATTACCAGCTCTAAAGAATATGCAGAGCTTGAATGGCCGATTGATATTTTAATCGCAATAGTGTGGATTGTTTACGCAGTGGTATTTTTTGGTACGCTGATCAAACGTAAAGTATCACACATCTACGTTGCTAACTGGTTTTACGCTGGCTTTATCATTACTGTTGCAGTGCTACACATTGTAAACAGCATGGCTGTGCCTGTGTCGCTAACTAAATCATACTCAATCTACGCCGGTGCTGTAGATGCAATGGTTCAGTGGTGGTATGGTCATAACGCTGTAGGTTTCCTACTAACGGCTGGTTTCTTAGGTATGATGTATTACTTTGTACCAAAGCAAGCAGGCCGCCCAGTTTATTCTTACCGTTTATCGGTTGTTCACTTTTGGGCACTTATTTCACTCTACATTTGGGCAGGTCCTCATCACCTTCACTACACTGCGTTACCTGATTGGACGCAAAGTTTAGGTATGGTTATGTCTATTATCTTATTCGTTCCATCTTGGGGTGGTATGATTAACGGTATTATGACTCTATCAGGTGCTTGGCATAAGCTACGTACTGATCCTGTACTGCGCTTCTTAGTTGTTTCATTGTCTTTCTACGGTATGTCTACGTTTGAAGGTCCTATGATGGCAATTAAATCTGTAAATGCATTGTCTCACTACACAGATTGGACTGTTGGCCACGTACACTCAGGTGCGCTTGGTTGGGTTGCGATGATTTCAATTGGTGCTATTTACCACCTTATTCCTGCGTTATTCGCACAAGGTCGTATGTACAGTGTTAAATTGGTTAACACGCATTTTTGGTTACACACTGTTGGTGTTGTACTTTACATTGTTGCAATGTGGATCTCAGGTGTTATGCAAGGCTTAATGTGGCGTGCAGTTAACTCTGACGGTACATTAATGTACAGCTTTGTTCAGTCATTAGAAGCATCACATCCTTTCTACGTAATGCGCTTTTTAGGCGGTGTTTTCATCGTTACAGGTATGTTAGTTATGGCTTACAACGTAAGCCATAACTAACATACCTGT
>Ga0209452_1000264_pt1 | contig 13047 bp, 9 predicted proteins | sample WorMetimpBELIZE1_FD_187388 | JGI IMG/M metagenome (GOLD analysis project Ga0209452, IMG submission 187388) | Marine gutless worms symbiont microbial communities from Max Planck institute for Marine Microbiology, Germany - Olavius imperfectus... | ecosystem: Host-associated > Annelida > Digestive... | reverse complement strand
TCCAAATGATGTATTTTCTTTGCGATATTTTAACGATGTGCAATCCGGAAATTATTGAAAAAAATGAAGATGCGGAATCACCGGAAATTACAGAATCGCCGTCATCATAATTGCGAAAAGAATTAAGAAAAGCAGCTTTATAAAGCTGCTTTTTTTTGATTTAAAATTCACTCAACACATATACAAGCGATTTTTATCGAAAAAGCCAACTCCCGGCGAGTTGGCTAAGGATGAGATTAAAACGCCCAGGAGGCTGCCAGGCCAAGAGAGCGCACTGAGTTGAGCCCCCATGTTTGCTGAATTGAAGTTAAGCCACGGTTATTTTCACCGGCATCAAAGGCCATAGAGACGGGGTATTTCTCATCAGTACAGTTATTACAGAATACCCACACTCGCAAGCCCTCATCGGTTTCAAAACCAGCGCTAATATTAAATGTAGTGATGGCATCCAGTTCTGTTGAAGGCGATGCAATACCGTAATTAATATCAGACCGGTAATATACGCTGGCATTCAGGAATCCGTAGACCGTAGCCGTGATTTCCTGCTCGTATTGCGCTTTCAGCGTGGAAGTGAAATCTGCCGCCAGTGGTGTGGAATATCCGGATGCATCGAAGAAGGCATCATCCGGGCCACACTCTGTTGAGTCCGGTGTACAGGATGCCTGTGCAAATTCATCGAAGGTTGAATCTAACAGGGCTGCGTCCCAGTAAAAGGTCAGGTTATCACTGGCCAGTGCTCTTACTGAAATTTCAGCGCCCCGCGAGGTTACAGTAGCAGCATTCTGTATGATAAACGCCTGGGCATCGAGATTAAACGACTGCGCCTGGTAATTATCAAAATCGGTATTAAACACAGACACATTGAAGATCACCTTGTCATCAAGCACTTTGCTCTTAAAGCCCGCCTCAATGGTTGTCGAAATTTCATCTTCTACTGCGAACGGAATCGCTTCGTTATCCTGATTGTCGGTATTGAAGCCCGGCGCTTTGTAGCCTTGTCCTACAGAAACATACATCATCAGGTCCGCGTCGTACTGATACTGAGCGCCAAGCTTCCAGCTCAGATTAGTGTTATCTACCGATTCGTAGAATTGACCACGGGGTCCACCTATACCTACATAATAGTCTTTCTGCATTTGCAGCACATCAGATGAGACCTCATCCTGCGTAACCCGTGCACCTGCGGTAGCAGTAAGCTTATCCGAAAGATAAAAATCGAATTGCCCGAATGCGGCATAACTGGTTTGCGTCAATGTAGTAACAGAGTCATTTCCCAAAAAGACATCGTTGCTATAAGGACAGCCCGGCGGCGGACCAGAAATCTCAGCTTCCACACAGAATGGGAAACCAACGGCCACAAACGGTGGCGGGCCCTGCACTTCCAGACTGTTAGTCATGTTCGATTCTGAATCAAAATAGAATAAACCTACCTGACCGGAATAGTTTTCAGTGGCAGGTAACACCAGACGCAACTCGTTAGAGAACTGTTCATACTCGTTTGTGTTCGGGTTATTTACGATATCAGGCAATGATGAAAAGTCGTTATGTAAGTTAGCGTCACTGTCGAAGTAACGCCATGCAGCAATGTTGATAAGCTCCATACCGTTATCAAATGCGTAAACCACCTCTCCCTGCAGACCACCGGTTTCTACGTCCAGAAACATTTCACCATCGGAATTGTTGGTCATGTTTTCCGGTCCCGCTACAATATTATCTGCCTCCAGCAGCGCAACGATCTCACTGTCAGGATCAACTGCACGGAACGTTCTGGCATAGCGCTCTCCGGTGCCTTCATTCTTATTGTAATCACCAATAAAATAGAGGCTCAGCGGACCATCTTCATACAGATACTTCACCTTAATCCCAGACTTTTCCTGATCTAAATCCGTGCGTTCAGTATTGGGATAAACGTTGTCAATAATACTGTCTTGCATCGAATACAAGGCGTTAATACGCAGAGCAGAATTTTCGGATACCGGCAGATTAATAGTGCCCTTGGCAATTTTACCCGTAGCATCTGTTGGCGTGGTATCTCTTAAATTGTATTCAAACGAAATATTGCCAGAGGTTTCATCAATTACAGGGCGCTTTGTCGCAATATTGACAAGACCTGCAGACGCATTTTTACCAAACAGTAACCCTTGCGGTCCGTTCAGTACTTCCACTGAGGCGATGTCGTTGAAGGGCTGGCCGGCCAGCGCATTTCGGCCCAGGCTTACACCGTCAATTGCCAGCGCTACACTGGGGTCGATAGTCTCGGCAAAAACCTGGGAACCTATGCCACGAATGGCGTAGGTGTTATCCTGCCCCACCTGCAGCGTGGGCGCCAGAGCCGAGAGTTGTGTCAGTTCATTGATATTCTGTTCTGCCAGATCAGAGCCATAGAGCACCTGCACACTCACCGGGACTTCCTGCAGATTTTGTGTGGTTCGCTGCGCTTCCACAAGGATAACTTCAAACCCCTTAGACTCTTCCGCTTCAACAGCATCCTGGGCGTAAAGCACCGGACTGGCGATCGCTGCTGCCAGCGCCGTTACTTTGAAAATTTGCGTGTTTTTCATTTTGGTTTCCTGTTTGTCTTCACCTGCAAATGCCATTAGCCGGGTTACCGCGATCTTTGCTGCGTTTCACCATGCCACCGGACATTACTCACATCGCCTTTGTTAAACCCGTGTTCCTAATGACACATTCGATTAACAAAAAAACAAAATACAGGATTTCCCGCTATCTAAAACGCGAATTTAATGATGAGAGGTATCAATGAAATTAATACCATCATAGATAAAAAGAATTTTAAAAATCTAAGAAAGAAGAAACGGCCCTCAGATTGTACCCTCTTGCAGCGCTTTCACTTCTTAACCTGCGGAACTGGCTGTATGTCCCATCCAGGTATGAACAGAGTAGAATCCGCGGGCTCTCTGAAATACTTGCTTCAGGCCGAAGACAATAACTGAAACTCAGGGGAAACGGTTGCGAAAGTGAACATAAGGGAAGTCCGTTTTCGCAACCGCTATGGGTGACAAGCAGGTCTGACGACCTTCAAGACTCAACTGGAATGATAAGCTTATAGTCACTGTGATAATATGACTAAAATGCTGGCTGATTAGAAATTGATTCTTTAAATAGTATCAATTAAAAAGTGCAATGCTGATTTCATTTTTTAACTTTCTTAAAGTGACACCGCTTTTAATGCCAGTAAGATCAACACCCCGCCAGTGACTTTATCAATAATGCCTGCTTTGGCCTGAATCCGTTGTACTACCACCTGACTCGACATCACCACGGCAATCAGCGTGTACCAAAGCCCGTCAATTAATGCAGGGGTTGCAACGATAACCGCTGTTTCCGCCATGTTGCCGGCCACACCGATAAACTGACTGAACAGGGCAATGAAAAAGAGTGCTATCTTAGGATTGAACAATGATATTGCCAGGCCATCCCCCGCTGCTGCCAGCGCAGAGACTTTTTTGCCAGACTGCATTTGCGCCTGAATGCCGCCTTTCGACATCAGCGATTTTACACCAAGCCAGGCCAGATACCCGGCTCCCAGCCAGGTGAGTGCTTTAAACAACACCGGTGAATGTTGCAGTAACACGGCCAACCCTGAACTGGTTAATAACGCATAGAAGAAAACGCCCGACGCATGAGCCCATGCAGTACAAAGCCCGTTAAAGCGCCCGCCGGACAGCGCATGTTTAGTCACAACCGCCAGACTCGGACCAGGAGACATGGCTCCCAACAAACAAACAGAAAATAAAGTGAAAAATACAACGATGGTCATGATGCCCCTCCAATTTCCGGCATTGTAGAAGCATCATAAGCATAACTGGAAATCATAAGATATCATTACAGTTATGATTTAGAGTAATACCAAAAAGCGGTCAAAGTTGGATTGAGCTTTCGCAATGGGCAATAGCGTCTTTTACCTGCTCCCGCGCCCATTTATGTCTGATGTCGTTATCATATTTTGGATGCCAGATAAGCCAGTACTGGTTTTCGTCAACGTCGAAAGGCAGTGGCTTGTGCACAATTTGCCAAGTGTCAGCAAGGCTCTCAGCAATGTGCTCTGGCATCACCATCAGCCCGTCGAATACTTGTAAATGGCTTAATGCCGCATTGAAGAAGGGTACCCGCAAATGAACCCGACGCTGTAAATCATGCTGCCGTAGCATGTCATCAACAAAGGTATCTTTGTCAGCCCCACCAGTAATTTTAATATGCGGATAAGCAATCAATTCATTCACGGTGACATGCTTTTTTGAAGCCAGTGGATGTGACTGGTGCATCACCAGCACCGAATGGTCCGCGCCAATGCGGATACCAGAAATGCCATCCGGCTTTTGCGGCAACATGGTGGAGGCGATATCGATATTGAGTTCGTGGAGCCGGTGAATGTATTCGGGGTCCCATAGTCGCAAACTCACCGCCAGATTTGGCGCCTGCGTATTGAGCCGCTTGCATACGTCCGGCATGACATACTGGGCGACATAATCACTCGACGACAGCACCAGCTCGCCAAACCAATTTTCAGGGTCGAATACGGTTTCAGCCAACAGCAAATCGAAATCGTCCATCAGCGTGTCGAGCTTCGCTTTGAGCATTTCGGCTTTGGGCGTGAGGATCAGCTGGTTGCCATTTCGCACCAGCAACTCGTCCTGCCAGATATCCCGAAGCTGTGCTAACTGCCTGCTCACCGCTGACTGGGTGATATGAAGACGTTGCGCTGCTTTGCTCACATGGGCTTCCTGCAATAATACATGTAACGTACGAAGCAAGTTGAGGTTGGTATTTCTGAGCATGATAACGGGCTCTGGTGCGACATTATGTCGCATTGTAGCAGACCCTGTGAGAAGGAATAATCCGCGCTGATTTTTAAACTTTCGGTCAGAGATTTTATGCCTTTCAAAAACGCCCGCTTTCTTCCTGTTTCTCCCGTTTTGCTTTTTCCGCTTTCCACTTTGTTTATCGCGTTATCGCTGAATGCACAGGAAACTGATGCGACAAATGCAGACAATAGCCGCAAAGGCGACATAAGCTTTTCTGTTGGTGAACGAATTGAGGTGACAGCGAAAGCATCTGCAGACGCCAGCCGGATGCTTACCTCTGTAGACCGTTTATCCGGAGATGCGGTTCGTCAGCCAGATATTGATTATGCCTGGCAGCTGGCGGGCAGAATGCCCGGCGTGGTACTGACCGAATTTAACCAGGGCACCACCAGCGGAAAGCTCTCATTTCGTGGATTTAACGGCGAGGGCGAAGTGAATGCGGCCAAACTATTAATCGATGATATTCCGTCAAACGCAAACAGTGGCAACATGCCCTATCTCGATATGATCCTGCCCATCGAGATTTCCACCCTGGAGCTGGTGCGGGGCACGACTGACTCACGCTACGGTCTGCACAACATTGCAGGCAATGTGAACTTCATTACCCGCACCGGTGGCGATTACACCGACGCAAGACTGTCTGTAGGTAGCTTTGGCAAATATGATGTACAGGCAGCACTTGGAAACGAATCGGATGATTTCAGCCAGAATTACGCCATTGGCTACCGGGAGGGTGACGGATACCGGGATCATGGCGAGTTTGACCGCACCAGTCTTGTGGGCAAATGGGGTTATGCCATTTCCTCCACGTTGTCTGCAAATGCCACCGCGCGTTATTACGACAGCGATGCGCAGGAAGCCGGATACCTCTCCCGCGAAATAGCCTATTCAGCCCCACGCGCCACTAACGACTATAACGCGTCAGATATGGGTACCCGGGAAATGCAGCAATACAGCCTGGGACTGCACGGCGAACCGGCGAAAAATGTTACCTACAAAGTGACCAGTTGGTTGAACAAGCTTGAAGACGACCGCTATGTGACTTTTTCGGCCGGAGTCAGCCAGCAGAACCGTTACACCGAAGAAGAGCACTATGGTGTGATAGCAACCGCCACCTATGATGTGGAAAATTCCGGACTGTACGACCTGTTCTTTGAAGTGGGCGCCAGCATAGAGGGACAAGACAATATTTCCGCCCGTTACCTGCGTACCAACCGTATCGCCGACACCCAAACCAGAGATCAGCATTTCAGACTTCGTGTTAAGGGCGCGTACATTCAAAGTGAAATAGCGCCGGCAGACTGGTTGCGTATCACCCCTGCATGGCGGGTAGATAAAGTCACCGGTGATTTTGAGGACCGGTTAAATAATGTGACGGCACCAGTAAATGACTACGGTACGATTAGTCAGCCCAAACTGTCTGTGGCAGTGTTACCCACAGATGCCATTACCCTGTTTGCTAACTGGGGTGAAACCTTTCAAATTGGTGTGGGCTCAGGCGCTTATCTTATCCCGCCTCGCCAGACCAATCTGGAACCTTCAGTAAACCGCGGCTGGGAAGCGGGTCTCGCTTACAAACCGGATGCTATTCTGAGTGCCCGCCTTACGCTTTGGAATCAAACGGCCAGCGGCGAACTGAAACGTCGACTGAACGATCCAAATGGTGATTTTGAAAACCTGGGGGCCACTGAACGGCAAGGTATTGACTTGCAGGGTGCATGGTCGCCATCGAAAGATTTTTCTCTGTGGGCAACACTCGCCTGGCAGCAAGCCGAAATTGAGACGCCCTCTCCGGATCAACCCGAACTGGCGGGCAACGATATTGATCATGTTCCCGAGTGGGTTTACTCTGCCGGTGCCGATTATTATCTGAATGAAGAAATCATGCTGTCAGCGGTATTGCGTGGCCAGACAGATTACGAACTGAACTCTGCCAATAACGCCGGAACGTTCGGTGATTTCACTCTGCTGAATCTGCTGGCCCGATACCGCGTGTCAGAGAACACCGATGTGATGCTGGAGTTGAAGAACGTAACTGATGAATATTATGAGTATGTTTGGTGGGATGGTAGCCAGAGTCTGCATAGTCCGGGTGAAGGGCGCGCCGTCGCAGCGTCAGTCATGCTGAAGTTCTGACGATATGGGCATCAACTGGCGAAAGGTTCACAGACGAATCCACCTGTGGTTGGGTTTGTCTGTAGGAATACTATTTACCGTCATCGCGCTTTCAGGCGCGATACTTGTTTTTTATAACGAACTCGACAGCGCCTTAAATTTACCCGCCAGGCAGCCACAACAAGCAGCAGCCTCACCAGACTATGACACAGCACTTAAAACACTGCGTGCAGCCTATCCTGATAAAACCCGTTCGTGGCGCTTTGAAGTCACAAACGACGCTGGAGTTATTCCGGCCCGCTATTACAATCCAAAAGAGACAGCAGGAGAAGACTTTGCACCTATGATGGTGTGGCTAACCGCCGATGGCACCACCGTTCTACGGCGTGATTTCTGGGGGCAGTATTTCGTTACCTGGATTTACAATCTGCACTTTCGTTTATTGCTGGGTGAAACCGGCGGCATCATAGTGGGATACCTGGGCCTTGCGTGCACATACTTGCTGATCAGTGGCTTGATTGCCTGGTGGCCCAAACGGGGACAATGGGCCAGGCAACTGCGTTTTAAGCGCAAGGCGAATAAAATCGGGCTGCTATACGACTGGCACAAAACCCTTGGTTTAATCAGTGCTATTCCGCTTCTACTGCTCTGTGTGACCGGCGTCATGCTGGCACTACCGAAAGAATCCCGCTTTGTGCTGGAACCTGTTTTTGGTCAATCGCAGTTCGCAAACTTTGCCTCGGAAAATACCACGTCTGCACCACCCGTTATTTCTCCGGCACAGGCACTGGCTATTGCAAAGCAGGCATTGCCTGACAGTAAAGGCGCCTGGATTGAGACACCGGATGCCGAAGGCTCCCGCGCCCACTACCGCATTCGCCTGCAAGTATCAGGCGACCCTTCCCGTCGCTTCCCTCACAGTTATGTTTATATTGACGGTGTGTCCGGAGAGGTACTGGAGATTTTTGACTATCAGCAACAAGGCGCGACGAATACCATCATGAACTGGCTGCATCCGTTACATGACGGCACCTATTTCACCCTGGCAGGCCGGATTTTGTGGTTACTCACCGGCATGCTGACACTGGCGCTTTTTGTGCTGGGTACCTGGCGCTGGATGCTGCGCGCCCGCCGCTGACATATTGATAATAATTATCATTTAACTTAAATTGATGCTTTGTTCAGGTTAATTGGATAAGTATGTCTACTCCCCCCGAAACTATTTCCTATTCTGATGGCAGACCCGGCATACTCGTTATTGAAGATGACCAGTCTCTGAATGATCAATTATGCGAATTTCTGAACAACCATGGCTATCTGACGACACCCTGCTTTCGCGGGGATGAAGGTCTCAATCTTGCAGTCTCCCGTACATTCAACCTGATCCTTCTCGATATCATGCTACCAGGCCAGGATGGCCTCACTGTATTGAGCATTCTGCGTAGCTGTAATGACACGCCAGTGATGGTTTTATCCGCCAAACATGCAGAAGAAGAACGTATTCGTGGCCTGAGCGCCGGCGCTGACGACTACCTGTCAAAGCCATTTAATACAGAAGAATTGTTATTACGGGTAGATGCCATACTGCGACGCTCTATGAAAGGAAATTCGCTACAACATGGTGAGTTGCAAATCGATGATTTAAAAACCGTTAGCAGGCAACAGGAAATTTTTGCAAACGGGCAAGCATTGCAGCTTACACCCACTGAATATGGCCTTTTGACTACCTTAATGCGAAATCATACTCAGGTGCTCAGTAAGGTATTTCTTTATCAAACCATTTTGCACCGCGCATTCAGTCAGTACGACCGGAGTTTAGATATGCACATGAGCAGAGTCAGAAAAAAGCTAAGCGGGGCCGGATGGGATGGTAGCCGCCTGCAAACCGTCCACGGCAAAGGATATTGCCTGAGATGAACCGGATATTGTTCTGGAAGTTATTTCTTATTGTCGGCACGGGAGTGGTCGCGCTTTTCTATCTTATTGATATCGCAGTGACGCAAATTGAAAGTGACATGAGCATGTTGCAGGAAAGTGATGTCACCCGGCTCAATGCGTGGCGTGACAGCGCTGAAAAGCTCCTTGAGGCCGGGAATGATGAAGCACTTGAAAAATGGCTTTCTGAACTACAGCGAAAGGAAAATATCTGGGCTGCTGTCACGCGGGCGGAAATTACACACCTTGCAGGAAATACGTCCCGCAGAGATGAATACACTGGCTACAATATGGGCCGGAGTACCGAATGGCAAATTCACCTGTATTTAGATTACTTTCCCATTATGGAGCTTCCATTCTCGGACGAAAAAACCAGTCTTTTGGTTGAACTGCCTGAGCGGATGAGGCCGGGCTCATACTGGACAATCACGCGGGTCTCCTTGCAGGTATTTTTGCCTCTCATTTTACTGATTACGCTGAGTTATGTGCTTTACAGACATATTATGTCTCCCCTGAAAACGCTGGAGAAAGCCACCCGCGCATTCAGTGCCGGAAAATTTGATGTCAGAGTAAGAGAGCATTTAGGTAAGCGTGATGATGAGCTGGCGCACTTATCCACGACTTTCGATAAGATGGCAGACAGAATTGGTGACTTAATTATTCACCAACGGCAGCTAATTACGGATTTATCACATGAACTGCGTACACCGTTGACGCGGCTCGACATTGCCATCGAAAACCTGCTTACCAACACCCCCCGTTCTCCACAAGAAATGCAAACCAAACTGACACGGGTTCATAGAGAGTCTCAGCACATACGCAAGCTGGTCGACGATACGCTAACGTTGTCCTGGCTAGAAAACGAAGCGCCGGAATTACGTAATGAATCTATCGACTTAGTATCTTTGCTCGATGTGCTCATCGAAGATGCCAGATTTGAATTCCCTGATCGCCAGATAATTGGCTCACTGCCAGAAGAAGCAACGATTTATAATAGTAACCATCGTGCACTGGGTCAGGCCGTAGAGAACATTTTACGAAATGCTCTGCGCTACACGCCGGCCGGAAAAAGCGTACATCTTAGCCTGGAAAAAGCAGTGGATGGTTACCGCATTACAATCATCGACGAAGGACCGGGCGTGCCCACCGAATTCCTGAATGCCATTTTTCGCCCGTTTTTTCGTGTAGATAAATCAAGGCCTGCAGAGAGCAACAGCTTCGGACTAGGTTTATCACTTGCTGAGCGACAATTAAAAGCCATATCGGCCGCAGTATCAGCATCTAATGGCGCTGGTTCAGGTCTTATAATGACTGTGGATTTACCGCAAATGTAACAAATGTAAAAGTCCTGTCTCTTGCCCTTAAGGTTAATGATAATAATTCTTATTCATAAAAGAAAAGGACTCAACCGTGAACAAAATCGCGCTTGCCGGCTTCATTTGTGCGACATCAGCCCCTACATATCATCTCTATGCGCAAGCACTCCCTGAACAGCAATCCGTTGAAAAAATAACGGTTGTCGGAGCGGCTACCAATCTGAGCATAACGGCTGAAGACATTGAGCATTATCAGGCAAACGATTTGGAAGATATTTTCCGCTATTCGCCCTCAGTAAGCGTTGGCGGCTCGGTGGGAGTAGCGCAAAAAATCTACATTCGCGGCCTGGAAGATGCGCTGCTGAACGTGACAGTGGACGGCGCACAACAGACTTCTACTTTATTCCACCATATTGGACGTGTAACGCTCGACCCGGATTTACTCCAACAAATCGATATTCAGGCCGGAGCCGGTGAAGCGACGAGCGGTCCGGGGGCTATTGGCGGTTCTATTCGTTTTAAGACGAAAGATGCGAATGATCTTCTCGCTACAGGTGAACAGTTTGGCGGCAGGCTGAAAGCCAACTATTTTACGAATGACGGGCGCAGATTAAGTGGCACCGTCTATGGCAAGCTAAGTGATTCCTGGGGCGTACTTGGTTATTACAGTGATATTGATCGTAACGATATGGAAGATGGCGAAGGCAACGCGATCCGCGGGTCATCAGCGGATCAAAGCATGCTTTTCATCAAAGCCAGCGGCAATATTTCGGCAAACCAGTATCTTTCCCTCAGTGTTGAACAACGTGACGAAGAAGGGTTGTTCTCTGCCCGTCCTAACTGGATAGTTCAACCAGAGGACCCGCTTTATTCCAGTGAAGCAAAACGTGACACCTACGTCGCAAACTACCGCGTGAATGTGAATACACTGGTGAATATAGAAGCGACTGCTTACTCGACCAGTTCCTCTTTCCGTGGCGGGCGCTTCGACTGGCTGGCTGAAATTGACACCTATGGGTTCGATATCCGCAACACCAGTGATGTTCAGGCCCACCGGTTTATTTATGGTGTTGATTACCGCAATGATGAAGTAGACAGTGGCTATGCCGTTGCACAACCTGAAGAAGATCACGGAGAAACAGGAAGTGTCACAGGCATTTACTTTCAGGGCTACAGCGACATAACCAGCGACTTACTTTTGAGCTACGGCGTGCGTTATGACAACTACCGCTATGAGCAAAAGATCTTGCTTGACGATTATTACGGAACACCGATAACAGAACCTGCAGCAAAACTTAACGACACAGAAATGAGTTACAATGCGGGACTGGCCTATTCGCTCACAAAGGCATGGACACTGGGGCTCAGCTATGCCGAAGCGGCAAGAGGCAAACAAATCGGTGACGGCTTTACCATCGACAGCTATTTGTACGATCGCTCTGAGAACCCGGTCGTCAACGACGGGTTAAAACCAGAAACGGCAGAGAATATTGAGGCGTCCGTAGAATATCAGGCGAATAACTTACATGCCCGTGCAGCCGTTTATCACTCTGCGATTAATGATGTCATCTATGACGGAGCCAACAGCACCTCTGTCTACAACAATATCGGCACCATCGATTCAAAAGGCTTTGAATTCGATTTAGCTTACCGCTGGTCTGACTTTGACTTCTTCGTTGGCTTTTCTTCTATGGATGCAGAGTTATCGCCGAGGAGTTCGCTGTACTCAACAGATTACGGCAGTATTGATATCAATGGTTATGAGTTTTTAGGTTTAGGTAATAGCCGTGGCAATACCTGGGTAGCGGGCGTCGAATATTTAATCAATGCCGACGCGACTATAGGGGCAACGGTGACCAGAGTAGACAGTTTAACCATTGACACTCTGCATGCCGATTTAGATAACGGTTGGGTTGATGCATTGTACGCATTAGAGAAACCAGGCTATACCACTTTAGATCTTTTTGCCCAATGGCAGATATCTGACAGCTTCATCGCCAATGTTGCTGTTACTAATCTGTTCGACAAATTGTATCGCGATCACTCCAGTGTCGGTGATTACAGTGGCGTTGCAGGATACGAACTAGTGGTTGGCCCCTACGAAGCGGGGCGCGATATTCGCCTCACGGTCACGTACGATTTTTAATATCAGTACGCTTTACCAAAATTAGTCCTGAATAAGGCTGCACTAAGATATGCAGCCTTCTTTGTTTTCACTCTTTACCCCAACCACTGATTCAGCACCACGTGGGTTTTGATTTTGATAATGTCGTCGATGGTATCGATATGTTCGCGGATTTCATGTAGCCGGCGCATGGTTTCTGCTTTTATCAGCACAATCAGGTCGCACTCGCCGGTAACACCGTAGCACGACACTACCTCAGGAATGGCGCGAAAATAGGGCACCACATCCGCGCACCGTGCCCGCTTGTGTTGGATTTCCAGATAGGCTGCAACGCCTTCTTTTTGCGATTCTGACAACATAACCTGATAGCCGCGGATCACATTGTTCGATTCCAGCTTCTTAATTCGTTCTGTGACAGCGGAACGTGACAGGCCCACTTCATCAGCAATAGCTGAAATACTGGCCCGGGCATTTTGCCGGAGCTGAGCAAGAATAGCCTGATCGAATTTGTCCATCGTGATTCCGTCATTTTGCAGGTAAAAAGTCTTTCTGCCGTCAAAGTGACGGCAACAACGCGCTGAATGCACGCAAAGTAACACGTTATGAAGCGCAAAAACGCAGTATATTACGCAATTGAAATTAACGCAGTACGATTGGGTTTGTTTATCACCATGCACGATGCAAATAACAAAATTGGACGCTGGCAGGGCGCAGGGCTGCTGACCACCAC
>Ga0209452_1000263_pt1 | contig 13047 bp, 7 predicted proteins | sample WorMetimpBELIZE1_FD_187388 | JGI IMG/M metagenome (GOLD analysis project Ga0209452, IMG submission 187388) | Marine gutless worms symbiont microbial communities from Max Planck institute for Marine Microbiology, Germany - Olavius imperfectus... | ecosystem: Host-associated > Annelida > Digestive... | reverse complement strand
TGAAATGTTTGGTTTTGAAATCATCAAAGGTGCGGCAGAAGAAGCAGCAGAACACGACGTATTCGGTGCGCTACTTCAATATCCAACCTCTACCGGTGAAGTAAAAGACATCAGCGACATCATTGCTGCAGTACAAGCGAAAAAAGGTATTGTGGCAGTAGCCGCTGACCTAATGAGCTTAGTAATGCTTAAGTCGCCTGGCGAGCTAGGTGCAGACGTTGCACTTGGTAGTGCACAGCGCTTTGGTGTACCTATGGGTTATGGTGGCCCGCACGCGGCATTCTTTGCTACACGCGACAGCTACAAGCGTTCACTACCTGGCCGTATTATCGGTGTAAGTAAAGACACCCGTGGTCGCCCAGCACTTCGCATGGCGCTACAAACCCGTGAACAGCACATTCGCCGCGAAAAAGCGAACTCGAACATTTGTACAGCGCAGGTGCTGCTAGCCAACATGGCAAGCTTCTACGCGGTGTACCACGGCCCACAAGGCCTTAAAACTATTGCTGAGCGCATTCACCGCTTCGCCGACATTCTTGCTACTGGTTTAAACCAGAAAGGTGTAGCTCTAAAGCACAGCACGTACTTCGACACGCTAACCGTAATGGTAGACAACAAAGAAGACGTACTAGCAAAAGCCTACGCAAAAGGCATGAACCTACGTGCTGACCTTGAAGGTGCGGTAGGTGTATCGCTAGACGAAACCACAACACGTGAAGACATTGTTGCGCTATTCGACGTATTGCTTGGTGAAGAGCACGGCTTAACAGTGGAAGGTCTGGATGCAGAAGTAACCACGCAAGACGTAAAATCTATTCCTGAAGGTTTAGTACGTACTAGCGACTTCCTAACCCACGAGGTGTTTAACAAGTATCACTCTGAAACAGAGATGCTTCGTTACATCAAGAGCCTTGAAAACAAAGACTTGGCGCTTAACCACTCAATGATTTCATTGGGTTCGTGCACCATGAAGCTAAACGCAACGGCTGAAATGATCCCAGTAACATGGGCTGAATTCGGTCAGCTTCACCCGTTTGCACCACTAGACCAAGCAGCGGGCTATCAAGAAATGATTGCCGAGCTTAGCGAGTGGTTAATTAACGTAACGGGCTACGACGCGCTTTCAATGCAGCCTAACTCAGGTGCGCAAGGTGAATACGCGGGCCTATTGGCTATTCAGCGTTACCACGAAAGCCGTGGCGAAGGTCACAGAAACGTGTGTCTAATTCCAAGCTCTGCCCACGGTACTAACCCTGCGTCTGCGCAAATGGTTAGCCTTAAAGTGGTAGTAGTAGCCTGTGATAGCAAAGGTAACGTAGACCTTAACGACCTTCGCAAGAAAGCGGAAGAAGTGGGTGACAACCTATCGTGTGCCATGATCACGTACCCGTCTACCCACGGTGTATATGAAGAAACCGTGCGCGAGATTTGTGACATTGTTCACCAATACGGCGGTCAGGTTTATATGGATGGCGCGAACATGAACGCGCAGGTGGGCATTACGTCACCTGGCTTCATTGGTTCAGATGTGTCGCACCTTAACCTACACAAAACTTTCTGTATTCCACACGGTGGCGGTGGCCCAGGTATGGGACCAATTGGTGTTAAGTCGCACCTTGCGCCTTTCCTACCAAACCACACGGTTGTTAACGTAGAAACGGCAGGCAAAGACTGTGGTGCGGTATCGGCAGCACCATGGGGCAGTGCATCAATTCTGCCTATTAGCTACATGTACATCAAAATGATGGGAAGCGCAGGCCTTCGCCGTGCAACCGAAGTCGCTATTCTTAATGCTAACTATGTGGCGAAGAAGCTAGAAGGGCACTTCCCAGTGCTTTACAAAGGCAACAATGGCCGCGTAGCGCACGAGTGTATTATCGACCTTCGCCCGCTTAAAGAAGCAAGCGGTGTGACCGAGCTAGACATTGCGAAGCGCCTAAACGACTACGGTTTCCATGCGCCAACCATGAGCTTCCCAGTAGCGGGTACGCTTATGATTGAGCCAACCGAGTCGGAAGCGAAGTACGAACTAGACCGTTTCATTAACGCGATGGTTAGCATTCGCCAAGAAATTGCGAAAGTAGAAAGCGGTGTGTGGGATGCCACTGACAACCCGCTACACAATGCGCCGCACACACTAGCTGACATCTGTGACAGCGACTGGAACCGCAGCTACGACCGTATGCTAGCGGCGTACCCAGCGCCAGAAGTACACAGAAACAAGTTTTGGCCAACGGTTAACCGTATTGATGACGTTTACGGCGACCGTAACCTGATATGCTCTTGCCCTAGCATTGAGAGCTATGTTGAGGAATAGGGGGGTTGTGAGAATCGAATGAAGTTTGTGAAAAGGGCCGGAAGGCCCTTTTTTGGTGTGCTTCAAAATTTCAAACTGTAAAATACTTCGACGCTTCAAACTATAATGTGAGATACGTGAACCCTTGATTCGATAAGACCTCGGTAGGCAGATTTCGTTAGAATCCTTCAAGCTTTTCTAAACTAAGCGAAAGCACATTACTCGCTTTATGATATCAACTTCTTAAATTACAAAATATTTCGGTGTAATCAAATATTTCAGTTAATGTAAGTGCACATTTTATAGAGATTTTTCCTTTATCTGCTCTCTTTCTAGTGGCTGGGAAAGCTCTTTGCTATCGCACTATTATGGCAGTTTCCTCGACGGTTCATATTGGCTTTGAAGTTATATTCAGTTAGGAGTCACTATATTCAGATCTCTAAATTAATGACTTGACCCGAGTGCATCCGAACCTGTTTTTTGGACACTTTCTGCCATAATTCTGTAATGTCCTTTGCACTTTCTATAACCGACATATACCTCTAACCTCACCAGTTTTGCTCTACGCTTCTTGCTTCAGGCTTCACGTGAATCGTTGAAATCGCTTGTGATCTCCTAAACCCATAGACACAAATTTTTGTCAACAGATAATGCTTAAATAACAACATTAACTGTTTGTCTATCAATTGCCTCTCTGAATAGGTGTATAAATTCATAAAAGTCGTTTCGCAGCAATGTTCGCGTTTAGGCATTACGCTCTAAAGAAGAATAAAAAGAATGTTGAAATAAATGTAACTGTAGTATATTTTTTGTACAACTCTTTTATTTCAATGGATTGAGAAAATGTCGGATAGCAGTTCGCTTTTTATACAAACTACGGCTGTTTTATCTTCTATAGCGTTAATTCTGTTAGCGCTTATAAAAGTTTTCCTTCCAAAAGTTTTAGAGGTTTGGTTCTTAAAAAGAAGAGAACTGAGAGACCACTTCACCAAAGAAAGATTCAGCAGAGAACTAAGTGTCTATCAAGAGCTTTGGAAAACAGTATCAAGCGAAAACATATCTGTATTAGACGAAGAGGTCGCAACAAAAGCTCAAAACGTCCTTTGTAATTTGCGTATTTTTTTACATGCAAACAGACCATTCATCCATTCTAGTCTTCTTAGCAATATAGACAGCATCTTAGACTACTGTGAAAAAATTACATCGAGGGAAAATACAGAAGACATAGGGAAGGCCGTCAAAGCTATAGACGCTCTCGCGACTTCAATTAGAAATAGGATTTATAAAAATGAACTATAAGATACTAAATGATCAATTTAACAATATGTTAACAAGTGAAAGCGCCAACATCCTCAAATATGTAGAGTTTAATAGTTCCCCGTTCAAACATCCATTGGATTACGAGGAGATTAAAGAATCATTATTGGGAAGTTATGATATTTCACTCGCAAAGGACTACTTCGCATATACAAAAGATTCAACATTATCCCGCTTTTTACAAGATATTAAAAAACTATTTGTGAATTCTCCTTACGTTCCAAATGAAGACTACTTTCTAGATAGTGTTTATGTTGATTACAGCGACGGCAGTAGCAATATTGTAAAAATAGAGGCAGCTGTAAATCAAATTTTGAATACGAAATCTGTGTCTGCCATTATTAAGGGCGACCGGGGGTCAGGTAAAACAGCAAGTACACTTGTATATCTTTATCGAAACCATGAGGAACTATACGAGAAAAATATTATCTGGCTAAGATGTGACCTCCATAAACTATACAATGCTTGGATGATAAGCGACAGTGGCCTTGACAATTTAATAACACTTGGTGAGTACAAAGAATTGTTCATTGTTTACTCAATATGTAAACACGCGAACGACTCCGAAAGGAAAGAAATTTACGAATTAGTAAAATTGATAAAAAGGAATGACCGAGAATTTGGAATTGTAGCAAAAGCAAAACACACTTACTTAACTGATGTTAGCCTCTATGAGCAGATACAGAAAACTAATGAAGATATTATTCGCTTCGAAGGCCCTGATTCTAGCAGGAGCTTTTTGCTCGATGAATGGATTAAACATGCACAATTTAAACAAAATGAGTCACGCCGCCAAATTAAAAATGCGCGTTATTTATATAACGCTTTATTGGAATCGATCAATACACTGAATTGGCAGTTGTTACTGTTTTTTGATGGATGTGATAACGTCGATATAAACAAACGAAGAAATTTCTTTCTTTATCAGAAGTTCCTTTCGGAATTACACCCTCAACTCTATAGGGATACCAAGAACTCTCCTGTATATACAGTTGTTTTGCTAAGACCTAGAACTTACGAAGAATTGTTAGAGAAACACCCTAATGTTCTTCAGGATCACAAAGACTCTATACCCTTTGTCGCTACTCTACGTACTCCTTGTTGCGAAGCAGTAACTAATGAAAGGTTCAAATATATTCGTAAAATTGGGTTATTAAATAACCTTCATGACGAAACGCATTACCGCTCTATAAGTAAAGCGATCACGACTATGTTGGAACAAATCAAAGAAGATCCTAGTTCGTTAAGACGAAGACAGGCAATTAACCATAATATAAGAGATTTTCTATTTAACAGGTTATCTTTAATATCAGTTTTAGCATATGTTTCAGGGATAAATGGAAAGATAAAAGAAAACCATGAGAACTATATTAATCCAGACAGTTGGAACAAACGAAATAAATTTCTAAATGGTCGTTTATTTTCTGATAGTAAAACTGAGGGCATAGCAACGGCAGAGCCAGGTAGTATTTACTTCAACATATTTTTTGCAAAACCAAATGGAAATAAATGGAATGGTTTTATCTTTCTAAGAATCTATCAAGTTCTTAAAAGGCTAAGTACTGCTCTTGAGTCCGAATGCACAACAATTCTTAGCACTCTATTCGACTACGACAATGATCTGGTAAAAGAGTCTCTCGAGATTTGTGAAACCTATGGTCTGATCCACTTTTTACCTAAAAGTAATGAAAATGAAGATAGTGAACAATATGTAGTGTTGAATGAGAAATTTAATTACTTAATAGAGGAGACATTTAAAGATGCAGATGTCATGTATTATTTAGCTCTCGATACATACCTCCCTTCCGCTCTAATAGAATCTGAGTATTTTAGAGCACACAACAATAATGTTAATGAAAAATCACACTACAATGAAGTCATGCCATTTACTGCAACTCTTTTTATGAAATTTCTTTGTATCCAAGATAAGCTAGAAAGAGAGGGGCTACACGGTAAACTAACAACTTTGATTGAAAAAATGCAACATTTAAGCATTGATGATACCGACTTTGTTCTACCCATTAAGCAGGTTCAGGGGCAGATTCCAGTTTTTAAACGAATTATTACATCTATAGGGCATACATCTGAACAGAAAAGGCGAGAGTTTAATAAAATTATTGAGTCATAAAATGGTACTTTGGGAGGAGTGTTCAATACTAGGATGTAAAAATTATAGCGAAACATATATAAAGTTAAGGTCGATGTTATCGATGTAAAATACTAACCACTCCGGATTTTAGATTGACATACTAAAGTGCTTGGTTATTATTTGTTCAATATCAAGTGCGGTACTTGCCAGTTGCTTAGAGCAAGATAAACTCTGCTAAAGGGAACGGCAATGGCGACATCATCAGCTAGTGCAAGTAGTGCAAAAAAGCAGGCTGTAGTGGTAATTCACGGTATGGGCGAACAACGCCCCATGGATACCATTCGAGAATTTGTTACTCATGTTTGGAAACAGGATCCAAACCTTACCTACCCACACTTTTGGAACAAACCCAGTTCAGTAAGTGAATCCTTCGAGCAGAGACGCCTTACCACAGACAGGCCTCAAGCCAGTGGAAAAGAAGAACCCGTTCAGCGTACGGACTTTTTTGAATACTACTGGGCGCACCGAACTGTAGGTACTAAATGGGAGCATTTTTGGGGCTGGATCAGCGCGTTACTTTTCTGTTTACCCAGTCGCTATGACAACCATGCCAATACGCTAAAGCCACTTTGGTTTATCCTGTGGGGACTTATTGTCTTTGGCTTTTTTCTAGCGTTGTGGTGGCGTGACATCTTCAGCAGTTCGGATGATCTGTCGGGCTTAACCCTGACGTTTGTCACAGTAGCCAGTGCAGGCTGGGCGTTCCTTGTAGCGAAAGCCCGCAGTTTTTTCACCCATTATTTCGGTGATGTGGCTCGATACATTCAAGCTAAGCCCGCCAATATTGCCATTCGCCAAGCTATCAGACAGGGAGGTGTGGAGTTACTGGAGCGTATTCATCAAACCGGTGATTACGATAGGATTGTGCTTGTGGGTCATAGCTTAGGGTCTTATGTGGCCTATGACATTCTTACTCATTTGTGGGCACGGCATAATAAATTTCAAGATCATGACGACATTCCTACCCCCTTGAGCGAGGCTTCTCGTGAGCATTGCAACGCGTTAACGGAACTAGCCAAAAGCTGCGGTACTGATGCTTTCGATGCTGACACGTACTGGCAAACGCAGCGACAACTTTTCAGTTCTCTCATCGAAAACGATCCGGAGAAAAACTGGTTGATTTCAGATTTTATCACCCTGGGGTCGCCACTTACTTATGCCGATGTGTTGCTTTATAAAAATCAGGAAAACTTTGAAAAGCGTAAGCTGGATAGAGAGCTACCTACTTCTCCGCCGCTCACCGAACACGGTGCCTGGTATTACGGAGGCGATGGTGAATATTACCTGCATCATGGCGCAGTATTTGGTGCAGTGAAGTGGACGAATATTTACATGCCACACGGCTGCTATATTAAAGGAGATCTTATCTCAGGGCCGGTAAGCCTAAACTATAGCTTTGAGGCGATTGATGTGGCCAATGGCACTATGACGCCCCCCAGCGACATGTCCAAAACCCCCATTGAAGAGATTGCACTGGATTATTCAAAAATAAAAGATGGTTTCACCCACACGGCCTACTGGAAGAGTGCCGAAGTACCTTCAGATAATGAACATTTAGCTGTGCTACGCAAAGCGGTGGGGTTGTATTAATTTATTAGAAATCTAAGGAAGGATGATGAGAAAGACAGTCAGTTTAGCGCAGCAAACAAAGCCCCTAGTTGCCATTAGCTTTGCTACTATTATGTTGGCCGGTTGCAGTGTTGCACCAGAGCATCACGTTAGAACAGGGTCTGACCCCAGATTTCAGGATAAAAACGTCGCTTTTAGGACCACCTACTATTTTAGAGTATTTGATTATTGCAAAGGGCAAGATGGTAAACATCCGAATGTGCCTGCATCAGATGGGTTATATCGGTTTACCATGACTGGTAAAGCCAACACGTCTACGAATAACATCAAGTTCGAATCAGGAAGCTTAAAGAGTTGGGAAATAGACCCTCTAGGGGCAGCGGTAATTTATGATGAAAATATTAAGCGCTACCGGTATGTATCTGAAAATGAAACCCAGGCAAAAGCAGAAAAAGCACAAGCATGGGATGAGTATCTAAGCCTACAGAAAGAATACAGTAGAATCCTTAAACTCGTGGATGAGCAATCCGGCGTACAAACCGGCGTACAAAACCTTGTTCATGTTGAATTGTTAAAAGTGCTTGAAGAAAGGGATATTGCAGACGCCGCAAAGTTTGGCACAACATTAAGCGGCGACATCCTAAAGAGCAAAAGTGCCCTCGACAACTCATTTAAAGAAAACCTCGCAGAAGCAGTGATTCAAAAAAGAGCGGCTCTGATTAAAGCAAACAAAGACTCTTTAAATGCGAAGCTTAGGGCCTTGTCTCTCGAATGGTTAAAAGCCCTGGTAATCCAAAAGATGAAGGAAAATTTGGACAGCGCTGTTAACTCTGCTTCGTTACCCGATAATTTTCTCAGTTCTCCAAATTCAAAAACGAAGTGGGATGCAATGATAACAGGGCAGTTAACCCCAAAGCTGGACTTTAACGCTAACGAAAAAGCTTACGTTAATGCCTTGTCTACATTTCTTGTCAGTAATAAAGACATTTCGAACATAGCGGGCTCAGATGGCACAACGCCTTTTTCAGAACAGTTTGCTCAAGTGTTTGTGGATGATGCCAAAACAAAAAATACAGAACTGGCGGTTGTCACCGCTGATTTTACCTCGGTGCTAGATTGGCTAAAGGATTTAGCAAAAGGAGATTCAGATGATACCTTCAAAGATTTAACGCCAGAGTATAGAGAGGCGTTAAAAAAGAAGTTATCAGAGAGAGTTGATACAATATTGGCCTATATTGCGCAGCTGCCAAGTCGCGTTGATAATCTTCCAGATTCGCTGGACTTTGATAATGGGAAAACGTTACTTCTTCTCGCGAATAAAGATAATGTTGCAAAAGCGCTGATAGATCAAAGCGGCGTTTTAATTGCGGCAGTGGCTGAAAATAGTTATCTCAATGGCGATAACAACTATGGAGGTGTATTAGCCTCTATCCGCACCGCAATGAATGCGAAATTGCAAGCAGCAACAGGAGTCGAAATATCTTCTTCAGCTTCAGTTATAGGCACCAAAGCAATGCTCGCAAGCCAAACTGAGACTATAAATTGCGAGATGAGCAAACACAAAGGTTTCCAAGTACTTGGGCCTGAAGGGTGGCGTACCTTCGACCAGGATGAAAGGCTTATTATGGCCATGTACGTTGACAACTCACCCATTACACAAGTACTCAAGCAGTTATCACAGCAAGTTTTAAACGCCCACCAAGCGAACGAGCCGCAACTGCTGCCTGTGGTTGAGGCAGAATTACGGCTGAGCAAAGCTAAAGAAGTGTTGACACAGAAAAAGCATTTGCTTGACGCGGCGGCGGATAGTGACCAGTTAGCGTCACTATGTGAACTGACAAAAGCCGTTGAAGCAACACTACACGATGACAACCAGGTTGTCAGCGCAGCTGGTTTGTCTTGCCAAGGAGAGGCGCTATGAAAGCACTCACTTTAATTGCAGCGTCACTTTTTCCTGTTATGGTCCATGCTGCAGGGGCTATGCGAATAGATGTGGAGGTGTACGACGGCCCACTTAGCAAAACCCTGGAAGTGCAAAAGGCGGAGTTGATAGGCACAATCAACCTTACAGCCCATGTTTTGGAAAACATTACCCGGGCGATTCAGGTCAGCGAATGTAGACTGGGTTGTTTCGGTACGCGGAGCGAATTTGGTACCGAGCACCCGAATGAGATGATAAAGCAGTGTACTGCTCCGGCACACTTCTATTCTGAATTAGATCTTTTAGAATCAGTAAATAAGGCCCCTGCAACAGTTGACAGGTTATTTTCTACTATTTTCCCGGAGAAAGATCACAATTGGTTTAGTTTGGTGACGACAAGGAGAGTTCCTACAAGTAGCAATAGGTCTAACGAACATCTCAAATTCGACTTTTTACAACCGTACGAATACACCACCATACCCACAAAAAAAGAAGATCAACCTCATCAAATTTGTCCTCAGTTAGCGGATGTAAAGCTCAACGTACTTAGTGTACTTAATTATATTTACACCAAAGGAGCGTCACAGATTGATCAAGGTAAAAACAATATTCTGGAATGCAGAAAAACCTTGCTTACATCGCCAAGTGACTCAAATAAAACAGGCACGGGTAACGAACACAGCTTGGGCGTCACTGAAGACTGCCTTACTCGCATTGCCAATGTTGGTAAGCTTTTAACGGAAGGTGCAGAGCATTGGGCAACAACGCAGGTGGCTATTTTGCCGAATTCCAAACGTACCCGCATCGCCATTGCAAGAGCTGCGGTGACTGTTGCTGAATTAGGTAACGAAATTCTTGCTCGCACTGATGCGATTGTGCGGCAACAGCGAGGCGAAGCAAAAGCGGAATTCTTGCCCACCAGTGTGTTTTTAAGAGAATCTGAAGGTACAGATTATTTAAACCTTTTCGAGTGGTTAGATGCCACACCGAGAAAAAGTCGGCAATGGCCTGTACAAAGCAGAACTCGTATGATTGAAAGGCTCATTAACGACAACAACTGGTCCAGAATCAATACAGCATTTGCCCAGGGTAATGGCAAAACCAGTATGGTATTTGTGAAAGACGATATTGGAAACTGGAATCTAAAAAACTACGACAATGACCCCAGCGAAATGTTACAGGCGTATAAAAAAGTAGGTACCAACCTGTTAACCAGTGCGGCAAAATTAGCGTCTGGCATGACTACGGCAGAAGATGTTATACGAAATTTGGCGGGCATGCAGCAAGCAACGCAACAAGCGCAGAGTATGTTATTTGGTAGTTCTACAGGCACGCAGACGGATGACTTAAGCCGCAACATTGAACAGCGGATTAGGAAGCGAATAGCATCTACCTACGAAGACTATGCCGCTCGCATTAACGCCAAAGATGCCGAGATAAAAAGTCTCGAAAGTGAAGTACAGTCGACGGAATCCGCCTTGATGACAGAGAAACAGGCGTTGACAAACTATTTTGAAGAGCTCGATGTGAGGCAGCAGAATGTCGCCTCTGCGCGAGTGCAATTTCGAGAAGCAGAAGACGCTTTTACCTCAAAGCAGTCTGAAGTAACGGCAAGTGATAACCCCTCGAAAACACTGCTCCGAGAATACAAAGATGCCAATGAAGAAATGCAAAAAGTAAAAAATACACTTACCACTGCGGAAAGTAACTTAAAGACATTCCAGACGACAAATTCAGAACTTCTGAGTAATTACCAAATATTAGAGACAAAACTCAATACACTGAATGATAAAAAAAGCGAAGCAGAGAATGTACGTGAAGGGTTGCCGGGCGAAGCCGTAGTGGTAATAGAAGAGATTCTCTCCCACTATCAAGAAAACCTCGTTGCATTGAAGAGTAGTATTCTTGACGCCTCGATACCACAGAAGTAATAACCGAGTATCCACTGTCAAAAATAATAAATTCACTAGCTGAATCATCATTCTTAAAGCGGGTTAGCGCTTTCTGCTTCGGTTTAGGAAATAATAGTAAGTTGTTGGTGGTGGATGCCTTAGGATAATCTTGGATGTATGGAGTCACATTTGAGCGCGCGCTCTACTTTTCAAATACAATTCAATAATTTTTCTTTTACCAATTACTCTTTCCTAACACCCCGAATCCCCCCATCCATAACAAGCGCCTCGACCAACCCATTTTCTTCATCCATCTCAAAACGAACACAACTCCCGTTCTTAGCAAAAAATCGTCCGCCACCCTCATGAAAATATTCTTCATTTTCAACATAAGGTAATGCATTAAGCACAAAACCATTGGCTGTTTTTTCTAGCACCACATCAACACTCACAGGGTTGGTTACCACATAGGTTCCAATGTATTTACTCAGTTCCTTTTGGCTTATGGGTACTAACTTCCTAACTTCAGCTTCCGAGTAGCCTACGTTTAACGCTTCTTTTAAGCGTATTTCTAGTTCGGTTATTAACTGCCTACCGTTGTTGCCGTTCGTCATAATGGCGTAGCCGTTGCCGGTATCTAGCTCAATGTATAGCTGCGACATGAACCCAGCATCTGCGCCGCCGTGACCAAAGCCTAAAATTTCACCGTTATCATCCATATTGATGAAAAAGCCGATGCCAACATTAGGTGCTTCATTGGTTGGCGTATTGTTGGTCAATATTTCCTGTGCGGTGGCTTGCGATATCCAGTCGGTTTTCTGCCCTAAATATGCGCTGCGCACGCCGCTTGCCAGTTTCAACATGTCTGATGGCGTGCTCCACATGCCTGCTGCTGCAAGCGTAGCGTAGGTATGCGCGCCACCCTTAATTGGCGCACCGTCGCCGTTATACGGCGTAGCCATATTGTTTGATAAGTTGGTCGATATGGGTTGTTCGAAGCCTGAACGTGTCATGCCTAGCGGTTTAAACAAAAGCCGTTGTGACATAGTTGGCAGGGGCTCGTTAGCTACGTCTTGCAAGGTAAGCTGAGCAAGCGTAGTACCGCCACCGGAATAACGCATTTGCGTACCAGGTTGAATATCAACAACAACGGCATCGGTATTGGCGGGAAATGCACCTTCTAGCACCTGCTGCAAAGTAGGTACTGGTTCGCCAGCTGCGTAACCAGGAAAGCCATGTACTGTGGTACCTGCCGTGTGACTCAATAATCTGCGCAATGAAACAACGTCTTGCCCAGTCCATTCGTGTTCAGGCAACTGCCAGCTGGTGAGTAAGGTACTAACATCTGCATCTAAATCTAGCGGGTTATCTTGGCGGTACTTCATCAATACTGCCGCAAACGCGGGTTTTGAAATACTGCCCGCTTGGAACACCGTGTTTTCATCAATAGCCAATTCAGTGGTTAAATCTTTTACGCCGCTTTGCATGGTCCAAGCTAATCGCCCATTTCTCATAAACGCGATAGACACACCAGGTACATCATAATGCGCTTGTCTTTGTTCTAAAGATTGGTAATCAACCTCTTGCCCTTCAATTCGAATGCGTTCAGTAAGCCCTGTTTTTAAAAGGTTGGCTTCTTTTGATTCTTCGGCGGCAGAAGGGGAGGTGAGCAGGGCTTCAGGCTCTGTACAGCCCAATAATAAAGCTAAACAAAGCGAAAGTGTTAAAGAGACGAAGAGCTTGATTGATGTCATTATGTGTATTCCATTACGCGTCAACATACCAGAGTACGTTCCTACTATTATTCGGTCAATGCAAACAATTTTCTAACTCAGGCTCTCACTAGCTAATTGTATGTGCGTTTCGCAGCCTTCTTCCGTAATTTGTCCAGCGGCTTTTTATA
>Ga0209452_1000262_pt1 | contig 13082 bp, 12 predicted proteins | sample WorMetimpBELIZE1_FD_187388 | JGI IMG/M metagenome (GOLD analysis project Ga0209452, IMG submission 187388) | Marine gutless worms symbiont microbial communities from Max Planck institute for Marine Microbiology, Germany - Olavius imperfectus... | ecosystem: Host-associated > Annelida > Digestive... | reverse complement strand
GTGGGGCGGTGAAGAATTTTTAATGGCATTACCATGCAGTAATAAAGAGCAGGGGCAAAGTATTGCAGAAAAAATTCATACGGAATTACAAAAACACCCAGTGCGCATGAATGGAAAATCTGTGGTACTAACCCTAAGTATAGGGCTTGTGCAAAGCCAGTTAGATACAACCATCGCCCAAGACATAAAGCTGGCCGACGATCGATTATACAAAGCAAAAGAGCAAGGTAAAAATAGAACTTGCTCTTAACGCTGATGTTAGTTAATCCATAGAAAAACTATCAAGGTTGGGGCGGCTTTTACTTTTTCGCCGCTGCACACTTAAATAGCACATTACACTACAAAGTATTTGCGCTAATAAAAGTAACCATTGGTTATTAGCGAGTATGTTGCCAATAATAAACCACTGCCAAACACTCACCGTTACTTGATAAAACAATATCAGTTTTAAACAGCTAAAAAGTTTTAGCTTAAATTCTGCGTGCTTAAACTTACTAAAACCGATAAGCAAAAAGCTCAAAACAACAAGTAGCCACCCAATAACATGGCAAAAATTTATCATTATGCTTTGCATTTAAAACGTCTCTCCACTTTTGCAGCAAAAGTATAACTTAGGCGTGAGCCATAATAAGCTCTTTAGCATTTGCTTTAGCGGTTTTACTTATATTATCGCCACCAAGTAAGCGTGCAATTTCATTAATACGGCCGTCTTTGTTTAGGCTGAGCATTTGGGTAAATGTTTCGCCTTGTGCTATTTCTTTTGCTACAAAAAACTGCTGATGCGCACTACTTGCAACTTGCGGTAAGTGGGTTACACAAATAACCTGTGTTGATTTTCCTAGTTGGCGTAGTAGCTTCCCGACAGAGGAGGCGGTAGGGCCCGATATGCCTACATCCACTTCGTCAAAAATAAGCGTTGGCGTTGTCACTTTTTGGGCAATAATCACTTGTATTGCAAGGCTTATACGCGACAGCTCACCACCCGAGGCAACTTTAGCTAAAGGCTGTAATGGCTGCCCTGGGTTGGTAGAGACCAAAAATGAGACGCTATCAAACCCTAGTGCGTTAGGTTGGCGCTCAGCTTCTTGAGTCAGCTTAATTTCAAACAGACCATTTTCCATTGATAAATTAGCCATACTTTCACTAATTAATTGATTTAGTGTATTAGCATACTTACTACGGCTGTCGCTTAGTTCTTCGCTTGCGTGCTGGTAAGCGCTTAGCGCATTGTTTATTTCATCATCTAATTGCGCTAAACGTGAGCTATCGTTGCTAATTGACTCCAGCTCTTGTGTTAAACCTTGGTGAAATTCAACCAGCTCTTGTGGCTTTATATGGTGCTTGCGGGCTAAGTCCATAGCGCCACTTAAGCGTGCTTCTACTTCTGTTAATCGAGCGGGGTCTAAGTCTGCTTGATCAGCGTAGTTTCTCACTTCTCTACTTGCTTCTTCAACTTGTACGGCGGCTTCATCTAACAAAGTGGCTACGTTCGCTAAACTTTCATCATAGTTTGCAAGTTCGGCAAACTGTTGAGCGCTTTGTTTGAGCATCGAACAAGCATTTTGCTGATCACTTTCATACAAATGTTGCAGTTCACGCTGACAGGCTTCTAAAATAGTTTGGCTGTTGCTAAGTTTATAGTGCTCAGCTTCTATTTGTTCGAACTCACCGTCTTGCAACGCAAATTCGTCCAATTCGGCTACCTGATACTCGAGTAACTGTTTTTGGGCTGCTTGTTGTAATTGCTGTTGCTCAAGCAGTTTAAATTCTTTTTGTAAGTTTGCGTATTGTTTAAAGCTTTGACTCACCGCATTTACTAGTTGATTATGACCTGCGTAGGCGTCGAGTAGTTGTAGCTGGTGTTCTGCTTTTAAGAGGTGTTGATGAGCGTGTTGTCCGTGTATAGATATTAAATATTGTCCCAACTCTTTAAGCTGTGCTGCAGTAACAGCGCTACCATTGATATAGCTTTTACTGCGGCCATTTTTACATACAATGCGTCTAAGTAGGCATTCGTTGTCGCCACTTGTTAGCATGTGTTTTTCTAAAAATGCTTGGGCAAGGGGGAGGGCGGTTAAATCAAATTGTGCACACACCTCTGCTTTATCTGTACCAGGGCGAACTGCCGATGCTTCAGCACGCTCGCCTAGACACAATGACAGTGCATCAATGGCAATTGATTTACCTGCGCCGGTTTCACCCGTTATCGCCGTCATGCCGCTGTGCCATTCAGTGCTTAAGTTGCTTACAATTGCAAAATTTTTAATTTCTAAACCAATTAACATACTGCTCATCCATCCAGTGAATTAACTGTTAATTTATACAGTGTTTAGGTTTTTTGCAAATTAATTTTTTACTTTTTAAGCAACACTCGTATTTTGAGAAAACTGCGTATTCGAATCGCTACTTTCATCAAAAGGAGATTCGTCATTATTTTCAAGGCTTTCGCTTGGGTTAGCAGGTGTTTCAGTTTTTATTTGTACAATGAGTGAGGGTAAAATTTCGTGATAAAACGCCTTATTATAAAGTATGCCTTGCTGGGGTAGCTCTGAAACAAAGTACTGTATACTATCTTGAAGGGGCTGTATGTTGTCACTCTGTAATGCTTTTTGCAGCTCGCTATACAGTGTACTGACTAGGTTTTCATTAAGGTCTTCTAAGTGCTGAAGGTTATCTTCTGTGTGGGGCTGCACAACAAAGAAATTAGATACAATTGCCTGAATTTGTCCAACATATTTAGGCCTAATGACTTTGGCTTCTAACAAATTATTTAATTTACTCTTGAGGCGGTTATTTACGTGAGCGACACGATCGTTAAATAGCTTTTTCTTGGCCTCTAATGCTTTTTTTCTATTGTTTTCAACTTTTATATATGCGCCAAGCAACGTAATAAGCAATAATAGAGCAAAGATAACAACATAAGTCATTGCTAGATATTCCTAGTTTATTTAATTTTTATTTGCTTTGTATTTTGCGCTAAAGCACTGCGCTTGGCAATAAGATTAGTATAAACGGCTGCCCCAATTGAGTTTAGTACGTAAAACGTTGTAATAAGAGTAGTTTTTGGGGTGAATTAAGCGCAATTTTCTATCGGCTTTTTTTATAACCACCTCATCGCCGGGTAAAACGGCAAGGACTACATGGCTGTCGCAACTTACCTGTAAGCTATCGGTGTTCTCAAGACTTAACTTTAAGCGTACCTCGTTATCGGCATCAACGACTAAGGGTCTGCTTGATAATGTATGCGGAAACATTGGCACTAACGAAATTGCATTAAGCTCAGGCGTTAAAATGGGCCCGCCACCTGATAAAGAATACGCTGTAGAGCCGGTAGGGGTTGATACAATCAAACCATCAGAGCGCTGAGAAAACACAAAGTCATTATTGATAAAAGCTTCAAATTCGATCATGTGGGCAACTTTGTCGGCATGGAGTACTGCTTCGTTAACGGCTGAATTTGCGCTTTTCAATTCGCCATGGCGATAAACTTCTACCTCAAGCAAAAAACGTTTTTCTTCTAAATATTCACCACTTAACACTTGCTCTAAGCTACCTTCAAAACCTTCTGGGTTTAGGTCGGTTAAAAACCCTAAGTTACCTCTGTTAACGCCTATTACTGCCACATCAAAGCGTGCCAAAACACGTGCTGCACCAAGCATATTGCCATCCCCCCCCACAACAATAGCAAGGTCTGCTTGCTCGCCTAAGCTAACCAAGTCAACTTGATGAGTATCCGGGACATCAGATAATTGCCCGCCGGTACGCTTTTCTAAAATCACGGTAAAGCCAAGTGCTGATAAAAACGTATATAAACGCTGTAACGTAGTCGCAGCTCGTGGGTGGTTTGGTTTTCCAATAAGGCCAATAATTTTAAACGGTGAATGCATAATGGCTGCAATTAAAAAAGATAATATTTTTGTAGGGTAACTCAAAATAGAAGTGTTTGAAAACACAGAATTACCAATATGATAATGATTCAATTAAGCCTTTATGTGGTAAAGCGTAAGTACTGTATATTGGTGTAATAAAGTAAAGCGGGGTTTAACTTTTATATGTAATGTTGAAAATAGCCGTAGTAGTCTTTAGCTGATGTACATGTATCCACATATTCACTTAAAGCGTGCTTTAGGCTTGAATTTATTTTAACTGCCCCGATATCTCTTTCATGCAACAAGATGTAGGTAACATGAATATAAATCCTCGAGATCAACAAATTTTTTCTGCGGTAATGAGCCTTTATTGCAATGGTGAAGGGCTACCTGTTCCTTCTACAAAAATAGCAAAGCAAAAAGGTATGGCAGTTTGCTCTGCGACAGTACGTAACGCAATGGCACGTCTTGAAAAAGTTGGCTTGCTTTACTCGCCTCATACATCTGCTGGACGAGTACCTACCAGCCAAGGCTTTGATTATTGGTTTGATGAGTTTTTCCCTTTGTCCGACATTGCTAACTATTGGCAACCAGCACAAGCACAGCTTGTAGAGCTTGCTCACAGCTTAAGTAAAAAGTACCAAGTATGTTGTTGTGTAGGTTTACCCCAAGCAAGCTCACAACAGGTGTTCAGAGTTGAAGTACTTGATTTTGACTCAAACAGTTGGTTGGTTTTATTAATTGATAGAGCAGGGCAAAGCCATAATATCTGTATCAATAAACCTGATGATTCATCCGATTCAGTGCGTTATCAATTTGCTACGTGGTTAAATACGGTATTTAGCCAACAAACGTTGATGGAAGGTTTGTACAGAATGCAGGCAATGGCAAATACCGCCCCGCAAAATTGCCATGATTCACTCACACAGTGGACGCGCCAGCTTAGTCAAAAATTAGGATCAGATAACAGCATTGTAGTAGGCGAAAACTATTTATATAAAAAAATCGATTGCGAACAAAGCTTGAATATTGGTGTCTCGTTTTTAAATTTTGTAGAAGACAAACTTGCATTTAAAAATGGGGTTTCGGTATTAAACACCGAAAATCTACCCTTTACACAGTGCGATGAACTTATTGTTATTAGTGTGCCGTATTTTCAAAATCAGGAATATCAGAGTCGCTTTTGCATTATTTGTCCTAAATCAGCGCAAATCGAACAATTAATCCAAGAATTTAAATTATTAGAGTCATCTAACTCTTGAATCTTTTTATTCAATCCCCATAATTACCGCAGTTGTAAAGAATTGGAGCACGTATTTTATGTCTGAGCAGACACAAAACCCAGAGCAAGAAGTAGAATTAAACGAAGAAGTAGCTCAAATGGAAGCTGACGTTGAAGCCGCAGTAGAGGCCGCAGAGCAACACGAAGCAGAGCAAGAGCAAAGCCCTGAAGCTGAAATTGCAATGTTGTATGCTGAGCTTGAAACGGCCAAACAAACAATTGCAGATCAAAAAGACAGTGTTGTTCGTGCTGCTGCAGATGTTGACAATATTCGTCGTCGTGCTGCGCAAGATGTAGAAAAAGCGCATAAATTTGCACTTGAGAAGTTTGCAAATGAATTACTACCGGTAATTGATAACTTAGAACGTGCGATTGAGTTTTCTGACAAAGAAAATGAAACCTTAAAGCCAGTGCTTGAAGGGATTGATATGACAGTTAAGAGCTTTAACGATGCGGTTGCAAAGTTTGGTGTTGAAATTGTTAACCCACAAGGTGAGCAATTTAACCCAGAGTTTCATCAAGCTATGTCGATTCAGCCAAGCAACGATGTATCTCCAAACACAGTACTAGCGGTGATGCAAAAAGGGTACACATTAAATGGTCGTTTATTACGTCCTGCAATGGTTATGGTATCTAAAGCAGCTGATGCATAATAAGCCGATAATTTAAAAAATGCCTCATTATGAGGCATTTTTTTTGTCTGTTTTGTAGTGAATTAGCTGTGCAAGTATAGTCAAAAGTACAGCACTAAACATTAAGCTTGAAAACGGCACAGCACTTTTGGCATGCAGCATGGCAAGTAGAGGGCCAACGAGCGCACCACTACCAAATCGAAGCGTACCAATCACTGCTGTCGCAGTACCGGTGTTTTTTTCAAATTTGATTAGAATTAGAGAGTCTGCATTACTCGCTGTGACCCCTAAGCTCATCATTAAAGGCGCAATGGCCGCGACTATGTAATATAAAGATAAATGTAATAAGCTAAAGCTTAACAACAAAAGTCCCGATATAAACCCGCAAGTAAGCCCAATATAGAGCATTTTACGTGAGCCTATGCGAGGGACTATTCGGGTATTTAAAAAGTTACCGAACATCAGAGCCATTACATTAAAGGCAAATAAAATGCCAAATAACTGTTCTGATACATTATATAAGTCCAAATAAACGAAAGGGACTGAAGTTAAAAAACAAAAAAAGCCAAACGAGACAAACATAGAACTTAAAATATCTGCACGTGCACTTTTGTTGCTAAGCACAGTTTTGTAGCTATCAAAAAATAAGGCGAGGCCTTTTTTTTCATTTGTGTGAATGGGGATATCGATTAAATACAGCTGCACGAATGTAAGTATTAAAAAGCTATACGCCGCTAAAACTAAAAATATAGTCGACCAAACAGAGAACCCTAAAATAAAAGAGCCTACAGAAGGAGCAACTAAAGGGGCAACCATCATGATCATCGATACGTACGACATGCCTTTGGCTGTATTCTTTTGATAAATATGCCTTATGACACCAGGCACAATAACGGTTGCGGCAGCACCGGTAAATGCTTGTACAGCTCTAAGCGCCCAAAAAGTATGTATTTCACTGGTAAATGCTAGCGCACATGAACTTGCGCCAAATAAAGTTAAACCAATACGGGCTAGTTTTCGTCTGCCTAGCTGATCGGCAATAGGGCCAAAAAACAGCATACCAAGTGAATAACCCGCTAAATAAATACTTAAGGAGATTTGTACATTTGGCATAGACGTTTGTAAATCGTTCGCAATTACCAGCATGGCTGGCAGGTACATATCTATCGCCAGTGGTGTGATGGCAACAATACTGGCTAACAAAGGTAACAATATGCGGGTATTAAAAGACGAAGCTGAAGCGTCCATGTAATTACTCTACTATCACAAATACAGAGCCTATAGTGTAACAGGGCTATAGCAGGGTATAAACTTAGTTTGCCTGCTAAGTTAATTTATTTATGACTGAGCTTAAAATAGTCCTATTAAAGAGCAAATATTCTAAATTGGCACTGTGTTTGCTATTCTACAGCTAATAAAGAATAAAGAATTGAAGGAAGCACCATGAAAAAATTAGCCTTTGCCTTGCTTGCTACTGCAGTGTTAGCTGGCTGTAAGACATCGCCTACTGGGCGTACTCAAATAGCGTTATATTCAGATCAGCAAATGAGTGAAATGGGCAGTGCAAGTTTTGCGCAAATGAAGGAATCTCAGCCTATTAATAAAGATTCCAAAACAAATGCATACGTAAATTGTATTGCAGATAAAGTGGTGGCTGTTTTACCAAAAGAATATGCATCCCAAAAATGGGAAGTTGTGGTGTTTGAAGATGAGTCGGCTAATGCGTTTGCATTACCGGGCGGTTATATTGGTGTACACACAGGGCTTTTAAAAGTAGCGACTAATCAAGATCAGCTTGCAACCGTGATAGGCCACGAAGTCGGTCATGTTATTGCTGAGCACTCAAACGAGCGTGTATCACAAAGCTCAATTTTGAGCACAGGAATGCAACTAGGCAGTGCAGCCCTTGAAATGGGCAACGTACAATACCGCAACGAAATTATGCAAGGTCTTGGACTCGGCGCGCAGTATGGCGTAGTTTTACCGTTTAGCCGTTCACACGAATCAGAGGCTGACACCATTGGCTTAGATTTAATGGCGCAGGCAGGTTTTAACCCGCAAGAGTCGGTATCGCTTTGGCAAAACATGAGCGCAGCGGGTAGTGGTAGCACCCCTGAGTTTTTATCTACTCACCCAGCGCCGAGCAATCGTATTAAAAATTTACAGGCGCAAATGAGTGAAGCGTTAAGTGAGCAAAGCAAAGCTAAATCACAGGGTAAAAATCCGCAATGCACACTTTAATATCGTTTTAGTTAAAAACCTTTTTAGTAAGTCCCGCAAAGGGGCTTACTTATTTAGCGCAAGTTTAAACACTGCCTTAAATCGCTCAAAATCTTCTACTTGTGGTAAATGCCCTAAATTATCAAGTTCAAATAATTGTGCATCAGGAATAAGCGCAGCAGCGTGCTTACCTAGTTTGTCGTAACGGCCAAGCTTGTAATCAACCCCATCTTTTTTCCAGTTTCGGCCTGGGCCGGTTCTATCGCGCGTACCAATAATCAATTTAACGGGCACGGCTAGGTTTTTAAATTCATTGATCACAGGTTGGGTAAAAATCATATCGTAGGTTTTAGCATTAACCCACGCTACTTGATCTTTGTCTGGGCCTTGTATTTGCCCTGTTATAAAGTCAGTAAGAGCGGAGTAGGTGGCATTCCACTTTCCATCGTAATAGTTTTTTTGCTGATATTTTTTAACGCCCTCGGGGGTTTTATTAAGCTCATTTTTATAGAAAAAGTTGGTGTCTTTGTACTTTACATAATGTAGGTAGTTTTCAAGCCCGATTGGGTTTAGCAAAATCAGTTTAGAGGTTGTATTTGGGTACATTAATGCAAAACGGCTCGCGAGCATGCCGCCCATAGAGTGGCCAACAACAATCGACTTTTGTAGATTTAGCGAGTCCATTAATGCATGAGTATGGTGCGCAAGCGCCGCAAATGAATATTGATAGTTAGTGGGTTTAGAAGACTTACCAAAACCAATTTGGTCCGGAATTAACACCCCAAAGCCAAGCGATTGTAAATAACGTGCTGTGGGGCTCCAGTAGTCAGCATTAAAGTTTTTACCGTGCATTAGCGTAACGATTGGCATATTTTCTTTAGTCGGCTTTAAATAAATATACGCCATTTTTAGTGATTGCTTTTGTGATTCAATGTTAAAGTAATTTACTTTAAAGTCGTATTGATAACTGCTTAAAAGCGCATCGTAAGAGAGAGACTCTGTATTTACTTCACTACTTGCTAAAGCATTATTAGTTAAAGCTAACAATGCAGAAAAACACATAACTTTAATTGGCGACATTTTTTTACTCCATTAAAAGGCAAGCCATTGGCTTACAAGGAGTACGACAATAACTAAGTATTAAAAGTGGTTCAATTAAATACTTTTCATGGCATAAAAAAACGGAGCACTGCAAAGGGCTCCGTTTATTTACGTTTTTAAGCAAGCTACTTAAAAAGTCCACTCAACATGTATTTGTGGAACCGACTCGGTTACATCAGTACCTAGCTTGTTGTGCCAGTATTGTAGTTCCAGACCCAGTAATAGGGTGTTTTCTTTCATTTCTAAAGCATGCCCCATATCCCACACTAAAATAGGTTGGGCAAGAATCCAGGCTTCTACATCGTTACCAAATTCATCTTCGCGCTCTGCGATGTACTCAGCATGGCCTTTAAAACTAAATTTTTGCGAGCCTACGGTAAACGGGTATTCAAAAGCGACATCAAACATCCAACTGTTTGTTTCAATAGGGGCACCGCCCTTAGCTACGCCCTCACTGTCGTCTATGTAGGCTGTTACTAATGTTTGGAAGAAATTAAAGCCAGGTACATCCCAACTCAACTTTACACCCGGTAAGTATTTCATCACTTTAGCGTCGCCAGCAACATTAATGCCGCCTGTAAGGCCTACATCTAACAATGCACCTGCGCCAATTTTCTCACCGCTAATAGCCGATAAGCTTAGCGTTGAATACCATTCGCCGTAAAAGTCGCTATCTTGGTAGCCGTCGGTTGTATCGTCTTTGCTGTAATCAATAAAGAAAAAGTTATCACCATAATCATAGCCCGATGCATGTTGAATAGAGTAAACAGTGGTACCTGACTCTTGCTTAGTAAATGGGTTTTTTTGATCGCCATTATTAACATGTAGCGCTGTGCTGCTCCAATTAGCTGCAAAGGCAGAAGATGATAAAGCGATTGACGATAGGGTAACGAGGGGGAGTAATTTTTTAAATTTCATAATCTGTATTTAACTATAATTTTAGTGACACGCGAAAGGCGTTATTATAGCACAACAGTCTGATTTAGAGATTATTATTTTAACATATGTTGCAGCTTAACAAGTAAGCTGCAACATAAAGCGTTTGACTAAATTAAGCTTTATTGCGACGCAAACAAATAATGGCAATCGCAGTAAACGCTAAGATAAAGCAGTAGTAAGACGAGGTCGACACTTCCCACGGGCTAATTTTAAACGTAGCACCAAGCAGTAATGCTTGCGCACCATAGGGCAGTGAACCTTGAGTCACACAGGCAAAAATGTCGAGCAAACTTGCAGAGCGTTTACCACTAATTTTGCCATCATCAGCAAGCTTTTTAGCAATCGGGCCTGCAACGATAATTGATACTGTGTTATTGGCAATACACACGTTACTGGTTAAAACAAGTGCAGCTATACCAAGTTGATCTGCCACTTTTCGATGCCACTTAGCTATCACTTTTGTGATAGCTTGAATTTTTTGTGCCAGAAAATCTAAGCCACCATTAATACGAATAAATTCAGATAAGCCACCAATAAACATGGAAAGTAAAAATATTTCCTGCATATCAGTAAAGCCTTTATAAATATCTTTTACGAAGCTTGCGCCCTCATAGCTGCCTGTAAAGCCCATTAGCGCAGCAAATACAATACCGCTAAATAACACTACAAACACGTTCATACCAGCCACAGCCAACACTAAAATAAAGGCATAAGGCAGCACTAGTAATAAATCAAAGTCTTTCGTTTCTACAGCTTGTGGAGCAGGTGTTAAATAAAGCAATAAAGCAATGGTTAATATTGCAGCAGGCACTGCTATTTTTAAGTTTTCTTTAAATTTATCTTTCATTTCACAACCTTGCGTACGTGTAGCTGCAATAGTGGTATCTGAAATAATAGATAAGTTATCGCCGAACATTGCGCCCGAAACAATTGTACCGGCCATTAGTGCAGGGTCGATACCGGTTTTAACGGATACCGCATAAGCAATTGGCCCTATAGCGCCAATGGTTCCCATTGATGTACCCATAGCGGTAGAAACCACCGCTGCAATTAAAAATAGCCCAGGTAATAGCAGCGAAGGGGGAATAAGTGATAAACCAGCATTTACTACGGCATCAACACCACCGGTGGCACTTGCTACCGCCGAAAATGCCCCAGCAAGTAAATAAATTAAACACATGGTAATAATGTTGTTGTGTCCTGCACCTTTAATAAAGGTTTCAACACATTGGTTTACTGTGCCTTTGTTTAAAATAAAGGCGAGCATAATAGCGGGTAGTATAGCAACCGGCGCTGGGAGCTGATAAAAAGCGTAATCAACCCCTTGCGATTGTAAATATAAACCTGAGCCTAAAAATAGAGCGACAAAAGTCAGAAGGGGAAGCAAAGAAAGTATTGCTTTGTTTTTATTAAATGTTGGCTGCATTGTATTCCTCATAACCAGTTAGTGTAACCACAGCCAAAATTCCTCTTTTAGCTGAATTTAGTAGATCACTCTTTATAAACAAGAACGATGACCACAGCGCCCGCAAGCCAAAGACCAAATCGACGCGAAAGAGAAGTTTAAATGTATAGATGGCTAAAGTAAACGGGTATTGTTATTATTATTTAATAAAGTGCTGACCTGACTATTGCACGACTTTTAGATAATATCTACCGGTGTTCGACAAGATGCGACTAAAAATTGCTCATGGTGGATTTAGTTATGCAAATTAGTCGGGCTATGCAACAACAGATCCAATTTAATTAGATTAAGGCAATAACAATGAATCGAATAGGTGTTTTTGGTGCTAACGGCAGAATGGGCTTAGCCTTATTAGAAGCCGCGACAATTAAAGAGCAAACACAACTTGGTGGTGCGTATGTTCGCAGCAGCTCATCGTTATTGGGTATTAATGTAAATCAAGTAAACAGTGCAGCTGATAAAACCATTAGCTTTAGCGATGAGGACAAGGTTGCTAATGTTGATGTGCTTATTGACTTCACCTTACCAGCAGGTATGCGCAATCATTTAAAAACAGCAGTAGATAAAAAGCTTCCTATGGTGATTGGTACCACAGGCTTAACATCCGACGACATGGCATTATTAGAAAATGCTGCTAAACATATACCTATTGTATTTGCGCGTAACTACAGTGTTGGCGTTAATGTGCTACTTAACCTAGTACAAACAGCGGCCACTAAATTTGGTGACGACCTAGATATAGAAATTTTTGAAGCGCACCATCGCCATAAAATAGATGCGCCGTCGGGCACTGCATTAGCCATTGGTGAATCTATTGCACAAGCTAAGGGGTGGGATCACGATGAAGTCGCAGTCTATGACCGCAGCCAAGTAGAAACCGCAAAATCGCAAAATGAAATTGGCTATTCTGTGCTAAGAGGGGGTGACATAGTAGGTGAACACACCGCCTATTTTTCAACTATGGGAGAAAGGCTTGAATTAACCCACAAAGCAAGTTCAAGAATGACCTTTGCATTAGGTGCTATAAGGGCTGCACAGTGGTTACAAAATAAACCAGCAGGACTTTATGATATGCAAGATGTGCTAGATCTTAAGTAGTTTAGTTACTTTTTTAGCTGTTTGGGTCTATTTTTACCTAAAGTGACTTATTTATGGTGTTTATCTAAATAAGCATAGACCTAAATAGCATCTTCGTGTAGTATGCACCCAATTTGCCAAAAATTACTAAATGCGTGTTTCCAATTATACCCTAGTGGCTAGTAAAACCAGGGGTTTCAGTGGGAATAAAAAGAGTTTTAGGCAAGAGAAATGATTGAAGGTTTAGCGTTTTATATCGGCATCATTTAAGACTGCGTAAAACAATTTAAGCTCACAAAAATCTGGTTTTGACGATCCCTCTGGGTATTGGCGGGGTGTTAAGCATTTGCTTACTCCCGTTTTTTACTGTTAGGAGGTTTAACTTGACTAAATCCGCTCTGTTAGTCCTAGAAGACGGCACAGTGTTTCGCGGTACTGCAATCGGCGCTGACGGCATGTCAGTCGGTGAAGTAGTATTCAATACGTCTATGACTGGT